>Ga0310695_10000061_pt1 | contig 270671 bp, 160 predicted proteins | sample RumenRJG_04DNA_FD_203882 | JGI IMG/M metagenome (GOLD analysis project Ga0310695, IMG submission 203882) | Bovine rumen microbial communities from Lethbridge, Alberta, Canada - RJG_04 (v2) (version 2) | ecosystem: Host-associated > Mammals > Digestive system > Stomach > Rumen | place: Canada...
CGTGGAGAAGAGCGAGGCGGGGCGCTCCCGCGAGCGGAGTCGCGAGGCCACGGGAGCGAAGGCGGGAGTGAACCCGCCGAGCGACCGGGACCCGCGAGGCCGCCGCGCGAGCGCCCCGCCGCGCGGCCACGCATTCGGGAACACCGCGCTTTGGGAGTCCGGAGCACGGGCGGGGCAGGACGGATCGTGGCTACGCTTTTTCTAGAACCGCTCTAGGGCGCGGCGAGGCGCACCGGCGTCGCCGCACGGCAGAGCCGCGCGGCGGGGTCGACGTCGAAGACGCACCCGCACAGCTCGCAGGGGCCTCCCGCCACCTCGAACTTCGCGGGCATGTCCGTGAGGAACTTGTGCAGGACGGGCGCGGTCTGGCGGCCGATCACGGAGCCGACGGGCCCCGTCATGCCGAGGTCGGTGAGGTAGCCCGTGCCCTTCGGCAGCACCTTCGCGTCGGAGGTCTGCACGTGCGTGTGCGTCCCGAAGACGGCCGCGACGCGCCCGTCGAGGTGCCATCCCATCGCGATCTTCTCGCTCGTCGCCTCGGCGTGGAAGTCGACGAGCACCGGGACGTCGCGCGGAACGGGTCCGGCGAGCAGGCGGTCGATCGCGAGGAACGGGTTGTCGACCGGGTTCATGAAGACGCGTCCGAGCAGGTTCGCGACGACGAACGCGCCGACGGGCGTCTCGATCCGCGCCCAGCCGCGGCCGGGGCAGGCGTCGGCGAAGTTGGCGGGGCGCACCGCGCGCTTCTCGCGCGCGAGCCAGGCGCCCGTCTCCCTCTGGTCCCAGGTGTGGTCGCCGAGCGTGATGGCGTCGGCGCCGGCCCGGAAGAGCTCGTCCGCGATCGGGCCGGTGATCCCGCGCCCGCCCGCGGCGTTCTCGGCGTTCACGACGACGGCCTGGACCTCGCCCCGCGCGCGCAGCCCCGGGACGATCTCCCGGAACGCGCGCCGCCCGGGCTCGCCGACGACGTCTCCGATGCAGAGGATCTTCATGGCCGCCGAGAATACCACGGCCCGCCGCGCGTTGCAAGGATGCGCGACGCCCGGCCGGGCTTGCGGGCGCTCGCGCGTGTATGCTACGATGCGCGCCATGAAACCGTCCACGTCCGCCGCGGATGCTCCCGCCGCCGCCGCGCGCCGACTGCGCCGCGCGATCCGCGCCGCCCTGCTGCAGCGCGCGGCGTGGGGCGCGCTGGTCTTCGGGCTCCTCCTCGCCGGAGGTGCGTTCTTCGCGCTCCGCGTCGCCGCGCCGTCGCTCGCCCCGCTCGCGCTCCTGCCCTGGGTCGCGCTCCCGGTCGGCGCGCTCTTCGCCGCCGTCGCGATCCCCGCGCTGCGCCGCCTTCCCTCCGAGGAGCGCTGCCTCGCCGCGGTCGAGTCCTCCTCGCGCGCCGGCGGCCTCGCGCTCTGCTCCGGGATGCCCGGCGCCGCGGCCTGGGCGGTCCCCGAGACGATCGAGCCCGCGGTCCGGTTCCGTCCGTCCCGCGGCCTCGCCGCCGCGCTCCCGCTCGCCGCCGTCTTCTGCGCGCTCTCGCTCGCGCTCCCGTCCTCGCTCTTCGAGAGGGTCCTTCCCGCCCCGCCCGACCCCACCGGCATCCGCGCGCTCGCCGCCCGCGAGGAGGAGCGCGTCGAGGACCTGCTCGACGCCGGCGCGCTCGACGAGGCGAAGGCCGCCGAGCTGCGCGAGTGGCTCGAGCAGGTCCGCGAGGGCGCCGAGAAGGGCGACGCCTCCCAGGCCGCCCTCCTCGAGGCGCTCGACCACGTCGCCCGCAAGCTCGACGACGCCGCGCTCGCCGCCGCCTCCGCCGCCGTCGCCGAGCAGAACGCCCTCCTCGCCGCCGAGGGCGTCGCCTCCGCCCTCGCCGACGCCGCCGCGGCCGGCTCGCTCGCGCCCGAAGGCGCCGCCGCCGCGCCCGCCGCCCTTTCCGACATGCTCCAGGCGATGCCCCTTTCGCCCGACACGCTCGCTTCCGTCTCCTCCGCCCTCCCTGCCTCTCCCGACTCGTCACTCGTCACTCCTCACTCGTCGCTCCTCCCCGAGCTTCTCTCCCTCCTCGCCAAGCTCCCGCCCGAATCCCTCTCCGCTCTCGCCGACGCCCTCTGCAAGGGCGAACTCCCCGACCCCGGCGCGCTCGACGGCCTCTCGCTCCGCGAGCAGCTCGACCTCGACAACCTCCTCTCGCCCCTCGACGCCTCCGCCCGCGCCCAGCTCGGAAAGATGCTCAAGGACCTCCCGCCCGAGGCCCTCGCCCGCCTCGCCGCCCGCGCGTCCGGCTCGTGCCCCGGCGGCGCCGGCCAGCAGCTACCGCCCGAGATGATGCAACGCCTCGCGGAGATACTCTCGCAGGTCTCGCCCGAAACGCTCGCGACGATCGCCCAAAAGCTCTCGCAGGCCGGCGGCGGCGGCGCGCCGTCCGCCGAGGACGCCCCCGAGCTCTCTCTCCGCGCCCTGCTCGCGCTCCAGGAGATGCTCGAGGACCTCACCCCCGAGGCACTCTACGACCTCGCCTCGCTTCTCTCCAAGCTCTCGCCCGAGTCGCTCCAGAAGTTCCTCGGCGGCGGCGGCGGCGCCTCCGGCGGCCCCGCGGAGCTCATGACGCCGGAGGAGTTCCGGCAGTTTCTCGCCGCGCTCCACGAGGCATGGAAGCTCTCCTCCAACGAGCTCGAGCGCCTGCTGAACTGCGGCGGCCCCGGCTGCTCGCAGTGCAAGCGCGCGCTCCTGCCCGGTGCCGGCGCCGCGCTCGACGCCCTCCTCCAGCAGGCGCAGTCCGGCAGCTCCGCCGCGGCCGCCGCGGCCGCCGCCTGCCTCGGGCTCTGCCCCGGCACAGGACCCGACGGCGACGGCGGCCCGCCCGCGCCCCTCGGCTTCACCGGCGCCACCCCGCCCGCCGGCCCGGAGTCCTTCCGCGACACCCGCCTGCAAAGCGCCGACGGCCCGCCCGACCCCTCGTCCGGCGTCCTCGTCGGCGTCTCCGCCGGCGACCCCGAGGTCTCCGCCGGGGCCGCTTCCGTCTCCGCCGGCGCGCTCGACCCCGCCGACGCCTCCGCCGCCGACGCCGGCGCCACCCGCGCCGCCCCCGTCCTCCCCCGCCACCAGAAGGCCGTCGAATCCTACTTCGGTGACGAACCATGAAACCGTCCCCGGCGAATCCCCGATCCGTTGCGTCGTCTTCTCCACGCGGAGAACCGCCGCGGATGATTCTCACGCGGAGTCCGCGGAGGGCGCGGAGGATTGTTTGATTTGGTTTTGTGGACGATTTTGAACAATTGAGATTTGTGGACAATCCCTTCGTTCCCGCCTTCCCCCTTGACGACCTGAAAGGACTCACCAAAAATGGACATCACCCACACCGAAACGAACACGCGCGAAGAAACGGCCGCCATCCTCCGGAATTGGCAGCGGCTGCGCTCGCACGGCGTGCGCCCCGAATGGTGCTACGCCGTCGTCGCCGTCTTTGCGTTCGTCGTCTACGCAACGACAACCTCGTCGAACGGACGCCTGCTCGCGGCGCTCGGCGCGCTCTGCCTCGTCTTCGCGGTCTGGCTTCCGTTCTATCGGAACACAACGATCCGCCGGATCCTCGACGCGATGGAGAATAACGGCGCCTTCTCGGAGCCGACGACGGTCCGGGCGACCGACGAAACGATGGAGATCGTCCAGGGGGATTCTCTGCGTGTGAAGAAACCGTGGCGCGCGTTCGGAAACGAATTCGCGTTCGTTCCGCACGGGCTCCTGATCCTGACGGACGGACTCTTCTCGGCTGAACTCGGAAACGAGATTGTCGAGGCTGCGGGCAAGGAAACGCTGGCAGCCGTGTTGGAGCGCGCGGGACTCCGTCCGCGCAAGGCCGGTCTCGGCCGGACGGAAATCGTCCGATGCATCCTCGGCGCCATCCTTGGAATCCTGCTGGCGATCTTCCTTCTGCGCGGCTGACACGTCCCCCCCGCCGCCTTTACCCTTTCAACTGTAAACCCCTTCAACCCCCACTCCTCCCATGAACCCGCACGACACCCCTGCAAACACCCCCGAGCCGGCGCTGCCGGCTCCGGAGGAGATTGCCCCCGTCCGCGACGCCCTCGCGCGCACGCTCGCGGAACTGGACCGCATCCTGCTCGGCCGCCACGAACTGCACCGGCTCGTCCTCGCCGGCATCCTCGCCCGCGGCCACATCCTTCTCGAAGGCCTGCCCGGCCTCGGCAAGACCGCGCTCGTGAAGGCCGTGGGCGACGTCCTGCAGCTCGACTTCAAGCGCGTGCAGTTCACGCCCGACCTCATGCCCGGCGACATCCTCGGCGCGCACATCCTCCAGACCGCCGCGGACGGCCGCCGCGAGATGGTCTTCCAGCCGGGGCCCGTCTTTTGCAACATCCTCCTCGCCGACGAGATCAACCGCGCCTCCCCGAAGACGCAGTCCGCGATGCTCGAGACGATGCAGGAGCGCTCCGTCACGCTCCTCGGCGCGACGCGCCCGTTGCCCGACCCGTTCTTCGTCCTCGCGAGCCAGAACCCGATCGAGCTCGAGGGCACCTACCCGCTCCCCGAGGCGCAGCTGGACCGCTTCCTCTTCCGCGTGCTCGTCGGCGACCTCGACACCGAGACGATGACCGACATCCTCGCCACGCGCCGCCACGGCGAGCCGCCGCGCGCCGAGTGGCGGATGCCCGCCGAGACGCTGCGGCTCTGCTTCGACGCCGTCTCGCGCATCGTCCTGCCGCGCCCCGTCGCCGCCTGGATCGCGCGCCTCGTCGCCGCCTCGCACCCCGACGCCCCGACCGCGCCCGAGGACATCCGCAAATACGTCCGCTACGGCGCCTCGCCGCGCGCCGCGATCGCGATGGCCGAGGCCGCGCGCGCCGTCGCGCTCCTCGACGGCCGCCCGTCCGTGGGCTTCGACGACGTCCGCTCCGTCGCGGTCCCGGTCCTCAACCACCGCCTCATCCCCTCCTACCAGGCGCGCCTCGACCATCGCACGCCGGCGTCCCTCGCCGAGTCGCTCCTCTCCTCCGTCTCCGAATCCGGCCTCGACCTGCCCGACTCCGTCCAAGTCGGCTAGCCGCCCGCCCCCCTCCCTCCCCATGAAACGCCCCCTCCTCCTTCTGGCAGTCCTGATGGCCGGGCTCCGCCCCGGCCTCGCCGCGACCACGCCGCGCGGGCTCGTCGTCGACGACCTCACGCTCTCGCCCGGCGGCCAGTGGCGCCAGGGCGCGCTCCTCGTCCGCGCCGAGGTCCGCAACCCCACCGCGTCGGACCAGCGCGTCCGCATCCGCTACGGCGACGCGAAGGGCTCCTATTCCTACGGCCTGACCGAGGCGTCCTCCGACCTCGTCGTCCCCGCCGGCGGACGCTCGCTCTGCGAGTTCGCCCTGCCGCACGTCCGGCACAGCGGCACGCCGCGGCTCGTCGCGATCGACGGCTCCGGCCGCGAGACCGTCGTGACCGAGCGCGCCTCCGACTTCCGCGACTGGGTCCGGGACTACGCCCCCGCGCTCTACGTCTCGCGCTCCCTCTCCGCCGAACGCCTCCGCGACCAGCTCTCCAAAACCGCCGAGTCGCTCAAGGCCAAGGGCGGCTTCGGGGGCGGCTCCTCCTACGGCGGCTCGTCCTTCGACCCGACCGCCGCCCGCGCCGGCGACTTCGCCGAACCCTGGCCCGGCGACTGGCGCGCCTACTCGGTCTTCTCGGCCGTCTTCGTCGCGGAGCGCGACCTGCCGGAACTCCCCGCCCCCGCCAAGGCCGCCCTGCGCGACTACGCCGCCGCCGGCGGCGCGGTCTTCCTCGTCGGCGCCGAGCGCGTCCCCGCCGAGTTCGCCGACGCCGCCCTGGCCGCCCTCTCGACCCCCGCGGCCGCGGGCTCGACGCTCGTCTCCGCCGATTCGATCCCCGCGGGCGCCGCCGTGCGCTGCGGACTCGGCCTCTTCGCCGCCGTCCCGGAATCCGTCGCGCGCCCCGGCTCGACCGACGACCTCCCGGAGGACCTCGGCGCCTTCCTCCTGCGCCACGTCCTGCGCGCCTGCTCCGTCCTCGACGGACAGAACGAGGTGGTCGACTGCGTCGCCGGCGCCGCGTCCGGCGCCGCCGCGGGCGAGCTCGGCCGCCCGCCCGTCGGCGTCTTTCTCCTGCTCCTCACGGCCTTCGCCGTCCTCGCCGGGCCCGTCTCGCTCTGGATCCTCGCGCGCAGGAACCGCCGCATCCACATCCTCTGGGTCCTCCCCGCCGTCTCCGCCGTCTTCAGCGTCGCCATCCTCCTCTCGCTCCTGCTGCGCGAGGGCGTCACGCCGACCGTCGACATGCGCTGCGGCGTCCTGCTCGACCAGCGCGCCGGCCGCGCCGTCGTCCTCGCGGGCCACGCCTTCTACTCGCCGCTCACGCTCGGCCCGGTCGACCTCCCGGCCGACGCCGCCGTCGAGCCCGGCGGCAACCGCGGCGGCGGCACCCTGCGCGCCGGGCGCACCGCGCGCTACGAGGGCTGGATCGCCCCGCGCACGCCCGGCACGTTCTCGAGCGCCGCCGTCCGCGCGACGCCCCTGCGCCTCGACGTCCGCACCGACCCCGCCACGGGCGCCGTCGAGGCCGTCAACGCCTTCGGCGCCCCGATCGACGAGCTCTACCTGCTCGACGACAACGGACTCCTCTTCTCCGCCTCCGGCATCGCCCCCGGCGCGACGGTCCCGCTCGACCCCCTCCGCGGCGATGACGAGCACGGCAAGTCCTGGACGAAGCACCGCGACAACCTCCGCACCGCGCTCGCCTACGGCTCCGTCCCGCTCAAGCTCGACGTCCTCTCCCGTCCCGACCCCGCCGCCCGCCGCTTCTACGTCGCCGTCATCCCCGCCTCCCCGTTCGAGTCGAATCCGCTCCCCGAGCGCAAGTCGAAGAAGAACGAGAGGACCGTCGTGTACGGAGTTTATTAGGGTTTAAAGTGAAAAGGGTAAAGGGTAAAGTGAGATCGCTTGAAACCGGAGGAGGAACGATGGAAGACGGTGCAATGGAAAAGAATCGAACGGTCAAAACCGGAGAAGGACCTCTGAGAACGAAGAGCAAGGCGTTCGCCGTCAAGATCGTGCGGCTCGTCCGGGTTCTTTCGGAAGAGCGAAAGGAATACGTCCTCTCAAGGCAATTGCTCAAAAGCGGAACGAGCATCGGCGCCAATCTCCATGAAGCGGCAGGCGCGCAAAGCACGTCCGACTTCGTATCCAAGCTCTCGATCGCGCTTAAGGAAGCATACGAGACCCGCTATTGGTTGGATCTTCTCCTTGAAACCGGATACATCGTCCGCTCAGACCACGCTCTCCTCCACGACGAAGTCGACGAACTTCTCTCCATGCTCAACAAAAGCATTCTCACCAACAAGGCGAAGCTCTCCGCCCCGCCTCCTTCCCGTTGACCACCTATCCCTCATCCCTCCAACTTTACACTTTACCCTTTAAACTTTAAACAACCCAAATGAAGATTTCCGTCCAACATCTCACGAAGATCTTCGGCAAGGCCAAGGCCGTCGACGACCTGTCCTTCTCGTTCGCCTCCGGCGACGTCGTCGGCTTCGTCGGCCCCAACGGCGCCGGCAAGACCACCACGATGAACATCATGGCCACGCTCGACGAGCCCACCGCCGGTGACGTCCTGCTCGACGGCCGCTCGATCCTCGACTACCCCGACGAGGCCCGCCGCCGCATCGGCTTCATGCCCGACGGCCTTCCGTCCCGCTCCGACATCACCGCGCACGAATACGTCGACTTCTACGGCCGCGCCTTCGGCCTGCGCCGCCAGGCGCTCGCCGACGCCGTCGCGCGCGTCGAGGACTTCACCGGCGTCGCCCCGATCCGCGACAAGGTCCTCTCCGCGCTCTCCAAGGGCATGAAGCAGCGCGTCTCGCTCGCCCGCGCGCTCGTCCACGACCCCGAGCTGCTCATCATGGACGAGCCCGCCAACGGCCTCGACCCGCGCGCCCGCATCGAGCTGCGCGAGCTCGTGAAGGTCCTCGCCGAGCAGGGCAAGGCCGTCCTCGTCTCCTCGCACATCCTCACGGAGCTCGCGGAGATGTGCACCTCGGTCGTCATCATCGAGCAGGGCCGCCTGCTCTCCGGCGGCGACATCGGTGAGGTCGCCCGCAAGGCCGACCCCGGCACGCACCTCTCGCTGCGCGCCGCCGCGGGCACGCCGCAGGACGCCCTCGTGCGCGCCCTGCTCGAGTCGCCCGGCGTCACCCGCGCCGTCCCGCGCGGCCCGTTCGTCTCCGCCGCGCTCGAGGGCGGCGAGGAGGCCGTCTCGGCGCTTCTCTCCTCCCTCTTCTCCCGCGGCGTCCCCGTCGTCGAATGCCGCGTCGAGGCCGCGAACCTGGAGGACGTGTTCATGAACGTCACCAAGGGCGACATCGCGTAGCGGTCGTTTGACCCGCGCAGGCGCATGTGCTATCCTAGCGCCCGAACCGCGCGAGCATCGAAACGACATGAACGAAGACACCCCTCCCACCGCCGACGAGGCCGCCTCCGGCGCGGCGCCGACCGATCCCGAGAACCTCTTCGCCGTCGCGCTGTCGAAGAGCAGCAACGACTCGTTCCCCGTCCTCAACGCCTTCCAGACGTTCCTCGACCAGGAGCGCGAGCGGGCCCGCCGCCGCGTCGTCACGATGGCGGTGTGCTTCACCGGCGCGATGATCGTGCTGCTGCTCGTCTTCGGCATTCTCTTCGCGACGTTCTTCTCCCGCATGATGGTCCGCAACGACCGCCAGCAGGACCGGCTCCTCGACCTCGTCGCGCGCGGCATCCCCGAAGCCGTTCACGAGGCCGGCTATGCCGCCCCGGCGGGCGACGCCGTCTCCCGGCGCGAGATTCTCGAGATGCTGCAGCAGATGCAGCTGTCCGCGCCGCGCGAGCCGGCCGCTCCCGCCCCCTCCGCGCCGCAGCCGCTTCCCGCGGGGCTCTCTCCCGTTCCCGCGGCCGCGCCGCAGGCCGCTCCCGCCCCGGCGACCGCCGTGCCCGACGCCGTCGTCCCGGCCGGGTCCCGGATCGCCGCGACCGTCGACGTTCCCTCCTCGCCGGCGCGCGACGATCTCGTCGCCGCGCCGCCGCCGCGCACCGGCGTGCTCTCGGTGGCGGACCGCCAGGCCCAGCGGGAGAAGGAGGCCCGGGAGGAGGCCGAGCGCCGCGCCCGCGCCGCCGCCGCGAAGGCCGCGCAGAATTCCGTCGCGCCCGCGCCGGCGCCCGCGCCGCGCGACGATCTGGCCGACGGATACGTTTCCCCCGCCCAGGCCGCCGCCGCCTCGCGCGACGACCTGGCCGAAGGGGATGCCGCCCCCGCGGTTGTCCCGGCCCCCGCGCCGGAGCCCGCCGCCGCGCCCGCCGGGCCGCTCCCCTTCGTCCTTCCCGCCGGCGCCGCGCCCGCGGCGGCCGTCGGCCCCGTGACTCTCGATCCCGTCGCGCTCGCCGCGCCCGCGGCCCCCGCGGCCGCGGCGGCCGCGCCCGCCGCGGAGCCGGCTCCGGCCCCGCGGGACGCCGGCCGCCGCGCAATCACCGTGAAGCCGAGGAGCCGCATGTCCGTTCCGGAGGGCTTCTCCACCGACCGCACGGAGGTCGAGACGGGCTCCGGCTCCCGCATCCCCTTCCGGCTCCTCGTTCCGGTGCCGGACGCCTCGCGCTAGCGCGAGGCCCCTCCGCCGCGACGCGATGAAGTTCGCCGTCCTCGCCAGCTCGAGCGCGGGCAACGCCACCTTCGTCGAGGGCGGCGGCGTCCGCCTGCTCGTCGACGCGGGGACGAACTGCAGGACGCTCGGCGCCGCGCTCGCTCCGCTCGGCGCCGCGCTCGCGGACCTCGACGCCGTCCTGCTCACGCACGAGCACCACGACCACGTCTCCGCGCTCGCCGTCCTCGAACGCCGCTGCGGCACGCCGCTCTACGCGACGTCCGGCACGTTCGAGGGCTGCGAGCAGGACCGGGGCGGGGGCGGCGCGTGCGAGGGGTGGGACTGCCGCTGCTTCGAGCCGGGCGAGCCGTTCGAGATCGGCGGGCTGCGCGTGGAGCCCTTCTCCACGCCGCACGACGCGGCCGACCCGGTCGGGTTCGTCCTCGACGACGGCTCCGCGCGCCTCGGCCTCGCGACGGACCTCGGCTTCGCGACGGAGCTCGTGGCGCGGCGGCTGCGCGGTTGCGCGGCGCTCGCGCTGGAGTTCAACCACGACCTGCGGATGCTGGAGAGCTCCGCCCGGCCGCCGTCGCTCATCCAGCGCATTCGCGGCCGCAACGGGCACCTCTCCAACGACCAGGGCGCGGAGCTGCTCGCCGCCGTGGCGGGGTCCGGACTCCGCCACGTCGTCCCGATGCACCTCAGCGGCGAGTGCAACGACCCGGCCCTGGCCGTCGCCGCGGCGCGCGACGCGCTCCGCGGCGCCGGCCTCGATCCGGGGATCGTCCGGGCGCCGGCCTTTCCGACGCCCCTCTACGAGATCTAGGGCGGACCGGCCGCCCCGTGGCCGCGCGGCGCGCGGCCGCCACCTTCGTTTCCGGCGGCGGCCGCCGTCCCGGCGGCCACACGGAAGGACCTAGCCGACGCGGAGGACGCTGTTGAGCGTCCCGAGGCCGTTCTGGGTCCAGTCGCGGTCGGGATCGGGGTCGAGCGTCCAGACGCCGTTGATCACGAACTTGTATTCGTAGATGCCGGGGGCGAGCGTGACGGAGACGGAGTAGAGGCCGTTGCCGTCCTTGTCGGTCATGCGGAGGCCCTGCGGGTCCCAGCTGTTGAACGAGCCGGCGAGGTAGACCGTGCTGCCGGGATCGGCCTGGACCGTGAGGACGACGCGCTCGGCTTTGGGGGCGGCGGGCGCGGCCTTCTTCGGGGCGGCGACGGGCTTCGTGCGCTTCGCGGTCTCGCGGCGCACCGTGGTCTTCTTCTGCGGTTGCTTCTTGGTTGCCATTTGGATGGTACTTTCCATACTGCCCTCCGGCGCCGCGCCACGGATTGCGGCGCACTGTCCGCCGGAGAGGGCGCGGGAGTCTAGCAATCCCCCCCGCGTCGCGCAAGCAAAAAAACGGACCGGGGCTCGCGCCCCGGTCCGTCCTGGAATGGTGGGAGATAGTGGACTCGGACCACCGACCTTTTGCATGTCAAGCAAACGCTCTAACCAACTGAGCTAATCCCCCGGCGTTTCCCACGCGAAGTGGTGTCGGAAAACGGGCGGGATGCTACTCCTTTCCCCGGCCCGCGTCAACTGTTTTTTTCGCGCTAGCCGCGTTCGTCCCTCGGGTCGCGGCCCATGAGGCGCGCGACGGCCTCCGAGGGCGGGATCGAGCCCTGCAGGACGAGCCGCACGGTCTCGCAGATCGGCATCTCGACGCCGAGCTCCGCCGCCATGTCGCACACGAGCGTGCAGTTCCACACGCCCTCCGCGACCTGCCTCATCCCCGCCTGGATCGCCGAGAGCGGCTCGCCGCGGCCCAGCCGCTCGCCCACGCCGCGGTTGCGGCTGTGGCGGCTCGTGCACGTCACCACCAGGTCGCCCAGGCCGCTCAGGCCCGAGAACGTCTCCGCCCGGCCGCCGACGGCCACGCCCAGCCGCGCCATCTCCGCGACGCCGCGCGTCACGAGCGCCGCGCGCGAGTTGTCGCCGAAGCCGAGGCCGTCGCTCATGCCGACGGCCAGCGCGAGCACGTTCTTCACCGCGCCGCCGAGCTCGACGCCGACCGGGTCGTCCGAGGTGTAGACGCGGAAGCGCGGCCCGTTGAAGGCCGCCTGCACGCGCGCGGCGAGCGCGGGGTCGCTCGCCGCGGCGACGACCGCGGTCGGGACGCCGCGCGCGACCTCCTCCGCGTGCGAGGGTCCGGAGAGCGCCGCCACCTCCGCCACGCCGAGCGCGCGCGCCGCCGCGACGGAGAGCCGGTCGCCCGTTCCCGCGCAGAAGCCCTTCGAGACGCTCACCGCGTCCGCGCCGGGCGCGAGCCGCCCGCGGAAGCGCGCGCACACCGTCTCGTAGAACTGCGACGGCGCCGCGACGACGACGAGCCCCGCGCCCGCGGCCGCCTCGGCCGGGTCGTCCGTGAGCCGCAGCTCGCCGGGGACCGTGACGTCCGGCAGATACGGGACGTTCTCGCCCCGGGCGCGGATGTCGTCGAGCTCCTCCTTCGAGTGGCCCCAGAGCGCCACGTCGCGCCCCTTGGCGAGCAGCAGCAGCGCGAGGGCCGTGCCCCAGCCGCCGTTGCCGATCACGCAGGCCCTGTTCGGGTCGGTTTCCATCCTAGACTCCCTTCCTCTCCGCCGCCTCGCGCTCGGCGCGCCGACGTTCGCGCTCGGCGCGCTGCCTCTCCGTGAAGCAGAAGCGGTTCTCGGTTCCGCGCGCGAGGCGCGCGAGGTTCGAGCGGTGCCGGAGGACGACGAGCGCCGCAAGGATCGAGATCGCCGCGCAGACCGCGTTCCAGCCCGCGCCGCCGTCCGCCGGGCGGTCCAGCCACCACGGCGCGGCGCCCACGACGAGCGCGGCGAGGACCGACCCCACCGAGACGTAGCGCGTCGCGCCGAACGCGACGATCCACACGGCGAGGCCGAGCAGCGCCGCGTGGGGCGCGAGGCCGATCGCGAGGCCCAGGCCCGTCGCGACGCCCTTGCCGCCCTTGAAGCCGAGGAAGACCGGGAACGCGTGGCCGAGCATCACCGCGGCGGCGCACGCGACGAGCGCGCCGAGCGGCGGCGCGCCGGCGCCCGCGCAGGCCCAGACGGCCTGCGGGACCACCGCGACGGCGGCGACGCCCTTCGCGACGTCGAGCGCGAAGGTGAACGCGCCGAGCCGTTTCCCGAGCGTGCGGAAGACGTTCGTCGCGCCGATGTTGCCGCTGCCGACGGTGCGGATGTCCACGCCGCGCGTGAGGCCCATCAGGTAGCCGAACGGGATCGAGCCCGCGAGGTAGGCGAGCGCGGCGGAGAGGAGGGTGAGGGCGTAGGCGTTCATCGCAGGCCCCGGAGAATACCAGAAGCCCCGGACGCGGGCAAGAGGTTCCGGCGAAACGCGTTTTGGGATTGCGCGCGCGAGCCGGGCGTGCTACAATGGGCGACGTTGGCGGGAAACCGCCCCCTTTTCCATCCACCACCCGGGAAATCCCCCATGCAACGGTTCAACTACGTGGCCAAGGACGCGGCCGGCAACGAGCAGCGCGGCGTCGTCGAGGCGCAGAACATGGCCGAGGCGCAGCTCGTCCTGCGCCAGAACAACCTCACGGCCAAGTCCCTCGTCGCGGAGGGCGGCGGCAAGAAGAAGAGCGCGCTGAACCTGCAGATCAAGCTCCCGAAGCTCTTCGTCTCCAAGCGCATCCGCCCGAAGGACCTGATGGTCCTCACGCGCCAGCTGGCGACGCTCGTGGAATCGGGCCTGCCGCTGCTGCGCGGCCTGCGCATCCTCACCAAGCAGAGCGCCGTCCCGGGCCTCAAGAGCGTCCTTCAGGGCATGAGCGAGGCGGTCGAGGGCGGCGCGACGTTCTCGGACGCGCTGGCGCAGCACCCGAAGGTGTTCGACAACCTCTACGTCAACATGACGCGCGCGGGCGAGGCCGCCGGCTCGCTGGAGGTCTCTCTCTCGCGCCTGGCGGAGTTCCTCGAGAAGGCGCAGAAGATCAAGAGCAAGGTCAAGGCGGCGATGACCTACCCGATCGTCGTGCTCTGCGTCGCGCTCGGCCTCACGGGCTTCATGATGGTGGCGGTCATCCCGAAGTTCGAGAAGCTCTTCACGGACATGCTGGGCAAGGACGCGCAGATGCCGGCCGTGACGCGGTTCGTCATCAACGTCGCCCACAACTTCATCGACTACGCGGTCCCGCTCGTGATCGGCGCCGTCGTGCTGGTCTTCGTCTGCCGGATGGTCAACAAGACGGCGTGGGGGCAGCTGTTCTTCGACCGGATCAAGCTCAAGCTCCCGGCCTTCGGCGACCTGATCCGCAAGTCGTCGATCGGCCGCACGACGCGCACGCTCGGCACCCTGATGCAGAGCGGCGTCCCGGTCCTGCAGGCGCTCGACATCGTGCGCGACACGGCGGGCAACGCGGTCATCGCCCGCGCCTACCAGAACATCCACGACGCCGTGAAGGAGGGCGACAACATGACGCCCTCGATGGAGGCCTCGGGGCAGTTCCCGCCGATGGTGGTCTCGATGGTGGACGTCGGCGAGGAGACCGGCGCGCTGCCGGACATGCTCAACCGCATCGCCAACACCTACGACGGCGAGGTGGACGACGCCGTGAACGCCATGACCTCGATCATCGAGCCGATCATGATCGTGTTCCTGGCCGTGATCGTCGGCACCATCGTCATCGCGATGTTCTCGCCGCTCACCCAGATCATCGGCCAGATGTCGGGCGGCTAGGGCAATGCCGAATGCTGAATGCTGAATGCTGAATGCGAAATGCAAAAAGCGGAATGCGGAGAGAACCTTCGAACCTTCAAACCCTCGAACCTGAAATGAAAACAACGTCGAACAAGGGCTTCACGCTCATCGAAATGCTCGTTGTGTGCCTGATCATCGTGATCCTGGCGGGTCTCGTCTTCCGGATGACGACGATGATCTCCCTGAAGAACGCCGAGGCCGAAACCAAAAGAAGGCTCGAGATGGTCGCCAACGCGCTCGAGGAGTTCAAGGCGATCTACGGCAAGTATCCGCCCGTCGGGATGAAGGGCGGGGACGAATACGGCGACGGGACGGGCGTCCACTGTCCGTTCTACTACGAGTATCCTGGCGCCGAGGCGTTTCCCGACGAGGGGGGCGAAGAGCGGGCCAGGAATCTCATCACAGGCGGTTATGCGAAGGACGAAAGGTGGCACTATCATACGACGGAGTATCCCGGCGAAGACCCGAACGCGGCTCCCTACAACTTCTTCACGTTCGGTCTTTGCTCGTTCTTCGTCCCTCGCGTAAACGGAACGGCCGACACTGGCCTGGACATCTTCCGGAACTCGAAAGCATGCACGCAGTGGAACATCTATAATGACGGCAATGCGGGCGGCGACTCCCAACGCGACCTCGACGCCGTCCGGCGCATTCTTCCCCACCTGGGAGCCCGCCTCAAGAGCGTATACGACGAAAAAACGGAAACCTCGAAGCTCGTGGTCGACACCAGCCCGAAGGACTGCATTCTGTCGATCGGCGGATGGCAGGCGCGCTGCGAGCGTCTCACGCCGACGGGAGTCCGGACGAACTGGATGGCGACGGTTTTCGACCCGCTCTCCGGGAGCGGAAAGACGCATCTCTGCTACTGGTCCCCACCCCCCTACGAGACCTACAAGCTCTGGTCGAAGGGGCGCGACGGCCAGACGGGAACGGACGACGACGTCGTCTGGGGATCGTTCTAGACGGGGTTGAAGACATGTTCCACGACGCCATCCGCAATGTCCGCCGCTCCGGCTTCACGCTGCTGGAGCTGCTGACGGTCATCGCCATCATCTGTATCCTGGCGGGGCTTCTGTTCCCCATGCTCGGTCGTTCCAAGGACCGCGCGTGGGAGACCTCCGCCCAGAACCTCTGCTCCCAGGTCGCTGACGCCTGGAAATCCGTCGCGATCCACGAGAAGCGCTTCCCGTCGGCGGCCCTGTTCAAGCACGTCGGCGCCCAGACCGAGGCGGTCGGCTCGGACCTCTCCTTCGCCATGACGCCCGCCGCCGGCTGCATCCTGAACTGGTGGCAGCGCAAGAGCGACGTCCGGAAGGGCGACGTGACGAACTTCAATCCGAAGATCCAGGACATCTACGGGACCTACGGGAAGAACGTTCCGGGCGTGTCGGATTTTTCCGGCTCCGATCTTTCCGAGATCGAGGCCTGGCCCGTGGACAAGGTGTTCGAACGGACGTTCGTGCAGAAGGCGGCGGGCATCTACGCGCCCTGGGCGGAACGCGAGTTCAAGGAGGCCGTGGACGCCCTTGCGGCGGGCAAGGAACCGTCCCCCGACCTGGCGACTCTCCGGCTCCGGTGGGACGAGACCTCCCTCGTCCGGGTCGTCATCGACATGAACGGCGACGGATATCTCGACCTTCCCGAAGACGTCGCCGGCAACGAGTTTCTCAAGACGGACGCCGGGTCGGACGTTTCTCGCGTTCCGGGTTCCGCCGCCGCCTGGGTCTACAAGCGGGCCGCCGCGAAGAAGTCCGGCGACAAGAAAAGCTGGCCCATCATCACGTCCTGGTAGCTCGGTTTCTGCTCGTTCATCCGCCATGAAAAAGTTACTTTCCCTTCGACGGCGCCGGACCGGCTTCACGCTGGTCGAGCTGCTGATCGTCATCGCGATCATCGGCATCCTCGTCGGCATCCTCTCCTCCGCCATCCTGAAGCTCACGGGCTCCGCCGTCGACAAGCGCAACAAGAACAACGCCGAGCGCCTTCAGGCCGCGATCGTCGAATACTGGCACGACATGGGCCGGCTCCCCCTCAAGAACCCGCAGGTCCGCATCTTCCGGAACAATCAGGACGGCCTCGAATACAAGGCGTGGTATTGCGCGAAGAACTCCGATGTCGTGGAGCTTCTTCTCGACGCCACGCTTCCGGACGGGAAGAAGAAGTCGTTCCTGGACCTGCACGGATTCCAGACGCCGAACGACGCCGGGACGACATGGCCGTGTCCGTCGGTCTCGGACGCCTTCAACGTCTCCCGGGGGGAGGCCGTGGACGAGGACGGGAAAAAGGTTCCGAAGCAGCCCTATCCCGTTCTCGCCTTTTTCACGAAGATTGTCAAATGCCCCGAATGCGGTTGGTCTAGCGTCGCGATATCGTCGACCGTTAAATGCAAGCACGTCATCGGGAAGGACCCGAAGGGGAATGATATCGAATGCGGCCACCCCTTTTCGCCCCGGGAGATCGGCGCGGGGACGACCGGGGCGATGCCGTTCATCGTCGAGCTGGACCTCGACAATAACGTCGTTCTCGTCCGCGACGACCCCGGCGAGGCCGCCAAGCTGGTCGAGGAGGGTCTCTAGGATCGTTCGGGAGCCATTGCCATGACCATCCATTTCCACCAGCGGCCGGGCGCCGGTTCCCGGCGAAACGCCTCCTCCGGCTTCACCCTTCTCGAACTCGTCGCGGTGATCGGCATCATCGCCATCGTGTCCCTCGTCGTGGTCGGAGGATTCAGCGGAATCCTGAAGAGCATGTCGGTGAAGGGGGGCGAGGACGCGGTTCGCCGCATGGTCAACCTCGCCCGCCAGCAGGCCTGCGTCGACGGGCAGGACATGTATCTCTGGGTCACGGGGACGAGGACCTACGCCCTTGTTCGCCGCGGGGGGATCGTCGCGAGCAGCGACGCGACCTCCGATCGCGACTATTTCTACGGTCCCAACCTCGACCGGAGAATCGAGAGGGCGGGGAGGGGCAGGGCGAAGTGGATCTTCGACCGCTACGCCGATCTTACCGAATTCCAGGTCCAGATGCCCGACCTCTCCCTGGCGGACGCGACTACGTTGCTCCAGAGCTTCCACGGTCTCGCGGCATTCGACATGTCGGAGGGCGTCCTGGCCAACGTCGTCGTTCCGCCGCAATACGACGACGGAGAGGACGCCTGGGTGTTCGGCGTGGACAAGAACGCCGCCGCCAACGCCTTCGCGCCGGGCGCCGAATACGGCTGGGTCACGCTTCCGGAGCAGTCCCTGCCGGGCGGATACGCCATCAAGGACACCTACAACGACATCGGGGAGTTCAACGCGGCGACGGCACCGAGGATCCTGTTCCGGCCGGACGGAACGAGCGGCGGGGGGGTGATCACCATCTTCGAGGTGGACACCGGGCGGGGGGTCGAGCTCACCGTCCAATCGTCCGGGAAGATCTCCCGGGCGGAGACGACCGTCCAGGAATGAGACCAGGAGACCAAGCCATGACCGATCGTTTTACCTGTTTCGCCCTCGTCCCTCCCGGCCGCACCCCTCCCGGTCCGGCGTCGAGCGGCTTTTCCCTCGTCGAGGTCGTCCTTGCGCTCGTCGTCGCGGCGGGCGGGCTCCTCTCGATCTTCGGGCTCATGCCCGGCGCGCTCCGCCAGAGCCAGCTCGCCCGGACCGACCTCTCGGGGTCGGGATTCGGCTCCACGCTCCTGCAGACGTTCGCGGGCAACATCCGCACGATCGACGACATCGGGGTGTGGAACGACCCCATGGCGTTCTGGGACGTGGCGTGCAAGGGGACCGGGATCCGTAATTCCTCCGCCTTGAAGAAGGGCAGCGACGTCAGATCCTGGTATAAATCGGCGGTTCCGGACCAGAAGGGCAAATACGGCCAGTTCACGAATCCGGATTCGCAGCTCTCGCCGATGACGACGCGCGTCGCCGAGGGGTATCCGGACAACGTTTCCTCCGGCGAGATGGACGTCTGGTATCTCTCCCGGGAAAAGCAGCAGGGAACCGCGACGATCGACAGCCAGCCCGCCGCCGACGTCCTGGTCGAACCCGCCCAGTATCTGATCCGGCTGGCGCGGATCCGGCGGAAGGCCCGCCGCCTGACGGGGTTTCGCGACGACGGGAAGGATCCCAATCGCATTCCAAAAGAACTGCGGGACGAAATCAAGTTCGGTGGGCGTTCAACCGTGTCCGACGAGGAAGGGGGAGACGACGCCTGGCTTCCCAACGTCTACGTCATCTCCGTCGTCTCCTCGGACCGCGGGTTCCCGGACGTGTTCTACCGCGAGCCGGTCTACTCCCAGGAGTTCACGTTCTTCCATCGCCCCTAGCGCGAAAGGCCCCTTCATGCCCTCCAACCGACAACCTCTCGAACCTTCGAACCTTCGAACGGGCTTCACCCTCATCGAGGTGATGGTCGCCACCGCCGTCATGGTCATCATGGTGCTCATGGTCGGCTCCGTCTTCCAGCAGTCGTCCTCCGCGTGGGACGCCGGCTACGCCCGCGCCGAGGGCGGCATGGCGGTCCGAACCGTCGTGGGTTCCCTCACGCGCGACCTCGCGACCGCCGTCGACGGCCGACGCTTTGGCCTCACCGACCCGGTCGTCGTCTCCGGCGGAAGTCTGGAGCTGGTCCGTTTCTCCACGGACGGATCCTTCGAGGAGGTCAAATACTCGCTGGGCCAGGATTCGGCGAAGAGGACGGCGAAGAATCTGCGGACGAAGGAATCGGCCACCACGGATCTGTTTTTCCGCGAAAACGAGTCGCCTTACCACGCATCGTTCTCCTTCTCGGGCCGGAAGATATCCGATTCCGAGATGCCCATTCGGGAATTCGAGGAGGATTCCGACTTTCCCGACTCCGTCGCGTGGACGGTCCCCTACGTGAAGGTCCGGTGCGAGCTGAAGCGCGAGGGCCTGATCTCGGGGCTCTATGTCCGATCCCTCGGCAGGGACGGCCTGCCGAACGGCGACGCGAAGAGCAAGAGCGACGACGACATCCTCGTCCGGTAGGGGGGAACCTTCCATGGAACGAAATCACAGGATCGCCCGGAACGGCTTCACGCTGCTCGAGATCATGCTCGTCATCGTGGTCATCGCCATTCTCATGAGCATGCTCGGCGCGGCCGCCTATACGGCCCGCCAGCGGGCCTGGGCCGCCACCGCCACGGCCGAGACCCAGCAGATCGCCGCCGCGTTCAAGTCCTACTATCTGGCCAACCAGAAGTGGCCGAAGGCCTGGGCGTCCGGAAAGGCCTGGACCGACCTGGACGAGAACAACCTCGCCCCCCTGCTCGGAACCGAGGACGGGGGCGGCGGGCGGGTGTTCCTCGACCTGCCCGCGAACCGGCTCGAGGACGGCAAGTTCCTCGACCCGTGGGGGCATCCCTACCAGGTGCAGACCGATGCGGTCCTGAAGCCGAACATCAGCGACACGTTCGAGGGCGCGGTCTCGTTTCCCAACCACATGCGGCACTACGGCGAGGAGGGGCTCTTCACGCAGCCCGCGAACCGGTGGGACTGGGACGGCTACAACTAGGAGACTTCCGGAATGAAACGCATCCACCCCTTCCGCCGCCGCGGATCCGCGCTCATCATGGTCCTCGGCATGCTCGCCGTCCTCACGCTCATGGCCGTCGTGTTCTCGACGTTCGTGCGGACCGAGCGTTCGGGCACGACGAACCTCAAGAACGGGGTTGTCGCCCGCAACTCCCTCTATTCGGCCCTCGGCCGCGTCATCGAGGCGATCGACCTTTCGTTCGACGCCTCGGCCGTCGGCACCGGGGACGACTTTTCCAAACGATACTGGCCCGCCGCCGTCTGGCCCCAGCCCTGGCTGGCCTCGTCCAACTATCCGGACGACGACAATCTGATCTCCGAGGTTCGCGGCTGGCTCGATCCTCACCTGGACGAGTATTTTGACGACTTGAATAAACCGGTCAAAAAACGGACAATCTTGAATGACAAGGTTTGGGACGATCTGGCGAAAAAGGAGGACCGGAAGACGGCCCGCATTCTCACAGACGAGATCGCGAATCATCTTTCCCCCTCGCAGCTCGCCCTCGCACGATCCGCCAAGTGCAAGTGGGCCCCCCTCCGCGGGTCGATCAACGCGACGACGAACATTCCGCCCGGCAATGGCGATTTCGGCGGACTGCTGGAGCAGGTCGGACGTCCCTCGGGCGACGACCTGATCGGGCGCTACGCCTTCATCGTCCTCGACACGACGGGACTCGCGGACATGAACGTCGTCGGACTCAACGACGACGACCGCGACCCCACCGATCCAACGACATTCGTTCTTCCGGTCTCCTCCGCCGCGAAGGCCTCTGGCGTCCGAGACGACGTGGGCAACCTGTCCGTGAAGTCGTTCGTGAAAAAGCTGGACACGTTCAACGACAAACGGTTCTATTCCTCGCTCGCCGACGCGCGGGCCGCCAACCAGAGCGCCGTGTTCGACTTCGGACCGTTCAACAAGAACGAAATTCTCCCGGCGGACCTCTTCGCCGGATTCTCCCCGTCGCTTCAGGAGCTGAACCCCGCCGGACTTCCGAAGATCTACCTTCCGACCCAGAAGGAGTTCGACGACTACGACGTTCCGGCCGTGAAGAACTTCTTCGGGCGCGTCTTCGGCGCCATGATCGCCGTCTTTGCCCGTTCGCGCGCCACGGATCCGAACGGGTCCCCCACCGACTACGCGAAGGATCGGATGACAATCTTCCAGAACACGTCCGTTCAATACGGCCTCAACCGCTCCGCTCTTGCCGCCGTCGCGATTGTGGACGGAGTCGACGGTGACAACCAGCCCGGCGGGACGCCGGATGTCAACTGCTGGAAGCTCTTCGCCACCGACGAGGTCTCCGCGCCCCACAAGGTAAAGGGGACAACGCCAAGTGAGACCGTTCTTTCCGGAGTGAAGGACGAAGCGGTCCGGAACAACTACCTCAACTTCCCCTGCACGGAATCGGCCTTCCTCCTGGATTCGGTGAGCGCATGGATCACGTGGGATCAGCCCGATTTCGCCGATCCAACGGACGAAACCGACGAGGAAACCTACACGGGAACCATCCATGTCCGCGCCCAGGTGCAGTGCCTGAACACGACGGACGAGGAGAACAAGCACACGCCGAGGGTGACGCTGGAGTGGTCCGCCCTTCCCGGCGAGCCCCAATCGGGGACCGCCTCGGCGCCGGACAACGACGAGATTCGCATGGGAAATCTGGAATTTCAGGACAAGATCGACTGGTCCGACTTCTTCGACCAGTTCCAGAACGTGTCGGAACAACCGGAAGCCGGGAACGAGTTTGATGACGACGGGCGTGTCAACCCGGCGGCGTTCGTCGTTGAAAGCGAGCGGACGTTCGGGGTCCGGGTCAACGCCTGTGCAAAGGTTGATCCGGACACGGGAGACTTCGTCTACAAGTGGTATCCATCGACGCGAGCGGAATTCGATCTGGATCCGGAGTTCGAGGAATACGGACCGGGAGGGAATCACCCGTCGGGGGCATCTCCGCCCCAGGACGTATCCATTCCCATTTGCGTCAAGGTGACTGTAGAGGATAGGAAGGGGAATGTGTGGACGCCCGTTCAGCAGGCTCCGGCCCCGGCGCTCGAGGACGCAGCATCGGGATCTTGGTGGATTCGCGTCAATCCCTGCGTCTACCATGGTCCGGATTCCACTTTCGGTGGCAGGGGCGACCCGTGGGGAGATCCCGCGGGCGGCGGCGGGAACGCCGGTGGCTGGGCCTTCTGCATGGCCCCGGCGTTCGCCTTCGACACCACGAGTCTTCGCGAGCCGAACGGGGAGAATGAGGTCAACTTCTGGATCAGCGACCTGGTCAGCCGGGATGGCGGCGGCGGCGGCGGTGGGTGGGGTGCCGGAAGCTCCAACGCGGATCCGGAGCTCGAGGCGCTGCTCTGGGGGGACGGCAACAACAATTTTGCAGGGTTTTTCGCCAGTGGAAACCAGGGCTGGAGCGGCGAAGGCGCGGGCAGTCTCCTCTACGACTGGTTCGCCGAATACGACACCGTTGGCGCCGATCCGGTCCAGAAGTGGCTCAACAACGAAACCGCGTCCTTCAAGTTCGCGCCCGACTTCCTCCATTCGTCCGGAAGCGGCCGTAGAGTGTTCCACAAGGAATCCGGCCAGACGCTCAGCTTTAGCGAACTTTACTCCCGAATTCCCGCGAAGGGCTACCGTCACCCCGCGGATCTGGGCGGCGTGATGTGCGGCCCCTTCGAGACGCTTTCCCTCTTCAAGACCTGGCGCAAGACGGACAAGGGCGGCGTCGACTTCCATCCCGTCCTCGACTACTTCGCTCCGGAATCCGACCGGTATCCCTCGACGAACGATCTCAGAAGATTCGTCCGGAATGACGTCGGATCCGGCGATTTCGGCTTCGACCGGACGAACGGCGACATGAAGTGGGAGAAGCTGGACGACGACGATCTCTTCTCCGCCCTTCACAACGGCCGGGTCAATCTCAACGCGCCGCCACTCGTCAAGGCAACGCAGGTTTCCCAGGGAGGCGATGCCCTGCGGGGGGAGCGGAGCTCCCGCCGAAATCCCTTTCCCATCGCGACCGTCTTCAACGGGGCGAACGTTTTCTCGAAACGGGTCCAGGGAGCGCCGAAGCCCCGTTGGATCGGAGAGGACGAGGCGTTCAAGCTTGCGTTCGACGTTTGCCGGATGCTGCAGCAGGCCGACGAATTCCGGACGAACGACGTCGCGTTTTCCTATCCGGTTTCGAAGAGATTCTCCTTCCCCCGACGGACGACGACGAACGGGGTCGTCGCCTATCCGATGCACTATGTCCGGAGACCGCTCGTAAAGAACATCTCCTTCCTCGGCGAGGGAATGGAGGATGACAATCCTCTTCTTCAGGACTTCGTGACCACCACACTTCAGGGTTCCGGGCAGGATTTCAGGAAGCCCGAGAACGATGCCGACCGGGAATCGCTCCTCCGCGCGACAATGGACGGCTTCTGCACCCGCGGCCAGACGTTCCTGGCCATCATCCGCGCGGACGCCTACTCGCCGAAATACGGCGAGAACGAGTCGGCGGAGGATGGCGCCACGCTCGCGACGACGCACGCCCTCGTCGAGCTCTTCCGCGATCCGGTTCCCGCCCGCGCGCCCGACGGCTCCCTTCCGGTGGACAAGAGCGGTCGTCCCATCCTCTATCACAACTGGTACATCCGCTCGTTCCGGGTGTTCTAGCCCGACCCGATTCGCGTCTGGCCGACACCCTCTCGCGTCTGTCCGGCCCCCTCCCTGAGGGGGCTCCCGGCGAAGCCGGGTGGGGGAGTTTCCCTCCTGCGCGAACCCGTCGGCTCGCTTCGTTCGCCAGCTCCCCCAGCGGGGGAGCCGAAGTTGCGTGGTTACTTCGTTGCTTCCGGCGCAGACAGGGTCAGGGATCCTCCTGGCACGAGATCGACGCGACGGGGTTCCGATTCTCCCGGAGCATAGACATCGATGCTCCGCGCGGGAAAGTCGGGATCGAGGGAGATTGTGGCCGTCCCCCGCGTCTGCGTCCCGGTCGCGCCCGCCGTCCCGGCGGGCACGGCCGTCTCCCATTCGAGGTCGACGCGCACGCCGCCCGGTGCGCGGAGGCCGGCGACGCTCCCGCGCGTCCACGCGCGCGGGAGCGCGGGCAATAGACACAGGGAGGTCTCGTCCGCGCCGAGGAGCATCTCCTGCACCGCGGCGGCGAAGCCGTAGGCGGCGTCGAGCTGGATCGCCGGCTGCGTGCCGTGCAGCGACTCGAGCGTGACGCCCATTCCCCGCCAGTCGTTGTGCCTCGTGAAGAGGTTCGGCCCGGTGCAGCAGCGCAGCAGCAGCTCGAGGCACCCGAGCGCGCGGTCGCCTTCGCCCAGCCGCGCCCACACGCACGCGAGGTGCGCGAGGCTCCACCCGGTCTGGTCGGCGAGGCCCGTCGCGAGCCGCGCCTCGGCCGCCCGGCGCGCGGCCTCGAAGAGCGCGGCGTCGCGGTGCGGCGCGATCTCCCGCCCCGGGAAGAGCGGATAGAGGTGCGAGAGGTGGCGGTGGCGGTCGTTGTCGCCGAAGCGCGGGTCGATCCATTCGCACAGCGCGCCGTCTGGCCGCGTCCGGTAGGACGGAAGCCGGCCCAGCATCTCGCGCCAGCGCGCGGTCTGCGCGTCTTCGACGCCGAGCTCCGCGGCGGCGGCGAGCGCGTTCGTCAGCAGCTCCCGCACGAGCGCGATCTCCATCGTCGGGTCGGCGCTGACGCCGTTCTCGGCGCGGCCGTCCACGGTCGGCTTGTTCTCCGGCGAGATTGCGGGGGCGGCGTGGAGGAGGCCGTCGGGGCCGGGCGCGAGGAAGTCCTCGTAGAAGAGCGCGGCTTCGCGCAGGAACGGCCAGGCGCGGTCGCGAAGGAACGCGCGGTCGCCCGTCCAGAGCCAGTAGTCCCAGTGGAACGACGCGATCCACGCGCCGGCGCCGGTCCAGTGCACGCAGTGCGGCTGGAAGTTGTCCTTGAGGCCGGATCGGTCGCCCATGAAGACCGGGAGGAGGATGCCGCGGCAGCCCCAGAGGCGGCGGGCGTTCGCGCGGAAGTCGTCGCGGAAGCGGTCCAGCAGGTCGAAGAGCGGAAGCAGCGTTTCGGGCATTCCGCCGCGCAGCGCCTGGGCGTACATGAGCTGCACGTTCTCGTTGAAGAAGTAGGCGGCCGCCCACGCGGGCGAGTAGTCGCCGTTCCAGACGCCCTGCAGGTTCGCGGGGCGCGCGCAGCCGAAGCCGGACGAGGCGAGCAGCAGATAGCGGCCGAAGTCCGCCATCTTCTCGACGAGCCGCGCGTCCACCGCGCCGGAGTAGGAGTCGAGGAGCAGACGCTCGTTGCTCTCCTGAGGCGCATCCGGCGGCGCGAGTGCGAGACGCGTCGCGCCGAAGCGCTCGGAGAACGCCGCGGCGTGCGCGGCGAGGAGAGACCCGAACGACTCGCCGTCGAACCGCGCGAGCTTCTTCTCGAACGCATCGAAGGAGCGCGGTTCGTCGTCGACGTCGACGACGAGGTCGACGAACGTCGCGTCCTCCACGACCAGCGCCGTGGCGGGAACGGTGGGGCGAGGCGTCCCCGCCGAGCCGCCACTCGGGTCCGGCGGCTCGCCCGGAGGGCTCGCCCCACCAACCGCGCCGTCCGTGGCGAGAAGGCGCGCCATGCCGCAGAAGTGCAGGCCGTCGGGCGTCTTCACCGTCGAGAGGACCGCGCGGCCGCGGGCCTCGGTTGAGAAGTCGTCCCAGCCGCCGTAGCCGGGGAAGTCGACGAGGTCGTGGCGGGGTAGGGACGCCGCCACGGAGAAGGGCGCGCCGTCGCGGCGAACGCGCAGGACGAGCGGGCCGTTTGCGCCGGCATTATCGTCCGCCCTGCGGGCGCAGTGCACGAACGCCGTGCGCTCCCACGCGCCGCCGTCGTCGGTCCAGCGGACCGTGCAGACGCCGCGCTCCAGGTCGAGCTCGCGCGAATAGCCGCGGAACGCGCCGTCGGTCGCGCAGCGCAGGCGCAGGTCGAAGGCGGGGAAGAACTTGCCGGAGGAGCCCTTGTAGCCGGACGCCTTCAGAAGGTCGGGGTAGAGGCGCTCCGCCTCGGCGAAGCGGCCTTCGGCGAGGAGGCGGCGCAGCTCGGGAAGGTGCGCCGAGAGGTCGGGCATCTCGCCGCGGCGGGCCCAGTTGTAGAGCGCCTCGTGGTTGAGCGCGACGCGCTCGTCGGACGCGCGCCCGTGGACGAGGGCGCCGAGGCGGCCGTTGCCGAGGGGCGTCGCCTCGCGCCAGTCGTGCGCGGGGAGGGCCTGGAGGAGGATCTTTTCCATTGCACGTTCTCCGGGACGCGAATCCTACCACCGTGCGCGCCCTCGCCGCAACCCGCCCGCCCGGGGCTCCCGACAGGTTGCGATTTTCCCTTGACGCGGGGCGGGGGATGTTCTACACTACGCCCTACCGGACAGCCCCCGGAGGGTGCTGTGCGCCCTTCGTGCCGCTGGCCGGGAACAAGATCCAACCAAGAAAGAAACAAGAACATGAAAACCAACCGAAAAGCGGCCGTTCTGGCGCTCGGTCTGGCCTTGCTTTCGCCCCTTGCGGGCGCGGAGGTGGTCAGTAACGAGTGGTGGAAGGTCAACTTCGACGGGCCGTTCCCCGCAGGGGCCGAACTCGTGGTCGGCGAGCTCGGGAACCTGACGAACGACTCGACCAAGGGCGTTGCCATCCAGCCCTACGCCTCCGGCGTCTGGACGGCGCTCGATGGCGACGAATCCTACGTCACCAACAAGGAGTCCGATCTGGAAGACTGCTACATCAAGCTTGACACGCAGGGCAACGACCTGACGTGGACGCCTACGAACGAAAACGCGGTCATCAAGAACACGATTGCGCTCGTCGACGCCCAGCTCTTCCTCGTCGGCTCCGACACCGCGCCGGACCCGGCGGACTTCGACGGGAACGACGATGTCCAGTCCGCAATCTTCCTCAAGAACGAGACCGACGAGGAAACCGGCGAAACGACCAACTCGATTCTCTGCGTCTACGTCTACGATGATCGCCCGGGCGTGAAGGACAACGTCTGGTGGGAGCTCGAGGGCCGCGCGAAGACGCCGACCAACGACATTCCGGACAACGACTGGTATCACGTGACGGTTCTCGTTGACCACCAGAAGGACCCCTCGATGCCGAAGGTGGAGGTCTATGTCGACGGCGTGAAGCTGCATGTTCGCGGTGGAAGCGACACTCGGTTTAACGCGGCGAATACCGGAAAGGCCTCCGAGGCGGGCTGCATCCAGTCCGTTTCCTTCCGTGGAACCGGTGCGATTGACAACTTCATCGGCAACACGAGGAAGGAGTTCCTGCCGTCTCTTGTCTTCTCGGCCGAGGTCTACATCGGCGATGACAAGATCTTGGATCCTCTTTCCGAATTTGATCCGAACTTCACCCGTTTCTCCGCACCGACGGAGGCCGGCGAACCGGGAAGCGGAAAAGAGGTCTCGTTCGGATTCTACGATACTTCCGTCGATTTTGACGAACCTTTCTTGATCGACGATTTCGACCTATCGACGATGAAGGCGTCGTATGGACTGTCAAGAATTGAAGTTACCAATTTCGTTACGGGATCGGTTGAAGTGTTCCGATACACGTACGAAAACGGTTACGTAACGCCGGAAACGGAGAGCGAGAATATCGCCATCAACGATACGACCGGCGAATTCACGATCAAGGCGCTTACGGACGGGGCCAAGGATCCGACGAATGTCGTCGTTCGAATCTACTACAAGGAGATTGGCGTCTACAAGGCCTACACGGAAAAGTTCTTGGGTGGCGCCTACTCGACCAACCCCATCGTCGTAAGGCCGGAGAACATGCCGCTCACGACGAACTGGACGTTCGCGGCTTCCGAAGGCGACTACCACCTCGCCTCGATCCAGAAGTTCAACGGCGCCTCGATCTCCTACGATGCTGGCACCGGCATCGCGACCGTCTCGGTCTCGATCGCGGACGGCGATTTCGATGCCGACACGAAGTTCGCCACGGCGACCTACGCCGCCGGCGCCCTCGCCGAAGGCCAGGAGCTGCGCTACACCGAGTCCGGCGACACGTGGACCTTCACGCCCTACACGCCGCCGGTGGCGATCCGCGTTTCCGCCGACGGCACCACGACGAACGAGTGCTCCAGCCTCCGCCAGGCGATCGAAGAATACGCCCAGGATGGCGACACAGTCTACCTTGTCGCGGACGACCACGTATCGTTCTCGGCCACGGCCACGGAGATCGGCATCACGAAGACCCTCACGATCGACGGCGGATCCAACACGCTCTACGGCGTGACGGACTACGCCTATGACGGCCACAACGACCACGACATCTACATCGGCGGCAGCGGAAACGTGACGATCAAGAACCTCACGCTTTCCGAGTTCTCCGACACGGCCCCGACCGTCCAGTACCGGACCTACCCGATCTGGACCGGCCAGAAATACGCCGGCACGCTCGTGCTCGACGGCGTGACGGTCACGAACTACGCCCGCACGGCCGTGAACCTCAGCGGCGGCTCCTTCCTGATCACGAACTGCGTGTTCGCGGGCTACGCCGACGCCGCTTCGCCGACCCGCTACTACCAGGACGCCGTCGTGGTCTTCAACGCCACGGGCACCGTCGCCAACACGACCGTCACGGGCGTGGGCGACGCCAATACCGGCTACGGCGCGTCCGTCTTCACGGTGAACAGCGACGGCGCAGGCGAGATCACGGTCAAGAGCGGCTCCTACACGGGCAGCTACATCGCGGCGGTGAACTCCAACGCGACCGGTCGGATCACGATCGAGGGCGGCACGTTCGTCGCGACCAACGCGAATGGCGAGGACGGAAAGCCCGACACCGCGTTCGAACCCGCGAACACCGTCGGCAAGATCGTCATCACGGGCGGCTGGTTCAACCTCGAGCCGGAGGCGGAATTCCTCGCGGCGGGCTACGGAGCCGAAAAAGCCAAACCGGACACGGATCCCGCCCCGTGGACGGTCGTCCTCGCGAACGCCTTCTGGATCGGCGGCGCGAACGGCGACTGGAACGTTCCGGCCAACTGGGACATCGGCCTCGTGCCGACCAAGGACACGGTCGTGACCTTCACGAACGACGCCACGGTCGGCATCTCCCCCACGGTCTGCAAATGCAAGGAGATGGTTCTCACCAACGCCAACGTCACGATCGGCCGTGCCGATCCGGGCACCGGCGCCGACCTGAACTTCTACAAGAACGCGGGTAGCGCCGTGTCCGGCACGGGCACGCTTGTCCTGGACACGGTCGGCCTCTTCAACCAAAACAACTCCGGCGTGCTCACGATCGGAACCGACCTTGACATCCAGGGCGACGTCACGTTCAAGGGCGTCAAAGACGACAACGGCCGCGCCGGCTCGTGGACCGTCACCGGCGAGACGACGATCGCCGACGGCGTGACCGTCAAGACCATCGACGATGCGATCACGACCTTCCAAGGCGACATCGAAATCGACGCCGGCTCGCAGGTCACGTTCTTCGCCGCATACGGTGCCCCGGGGTCGAATCACGGCGGGGAGATCGTCGTCGCTCCCACCTCCACGGTGACCCTTGCCAGCCCCGCCACGAAGCTCTTGCTGCAAACGAGGAACGATGGCAAGATTACGATCAACGACAGCCAGGTCGTCACGGATTCGACCGACTACTACGTGAAGAAGTCTTCGCAGCAGAATGTGAACACCGGAAACAACGGCGTCGTAAATCAGACGACCTACGAGGTGCTCCCGAAGCGGACCGTCGTCAATGTGGCGGCGACCGACGTGACGGTCGAGGGCGTCAAGACGGGAGACCGTTTCGTGCCGGGCACGAACTTCGTCATCACCGTCTCCGGCTTCGACGCGACGGGCTACGAGCCGTCCGTCATGATCACGAACGCCGCGAACGACACCGTCCTCCTGACCACGAACGTCGCGTCCTTCGTCTACGAGGCGCCGGACTGCGACATCGGCGTGATCGCGACCAAGGTCGCCAAGATCTTCGACGTGATCTGGGTGGTCGAGGGCTCCGATCCCGAGACCAACAAGGTCGCCTACGGCGAAAAGCCGGTCTACAAAGAAGGCGGCGCTCCCACGAAGCCCTCGACGGCCGAATTCGACTACGAGTTCGCCGGCTGGGATCCGGAGGTCGTCGCGGTGACCGGCGACGCCACCTACACGGCGAAGTTCACGGAGATCCTCCGCAGCTACGCCGTGAAGTTCTGGACCAACGAGGTCGACGTCGGCGAAGCCTGGTTCTCCACGAACGCGCCCTACGGCACGCTCGCGGCGGCCTACGCCCCGACGAACGACCCGACGAAGGCCGCCACGACCACGACGAACTTCACGTTCGCCGGCTGGACGAACGCGGTCGCCGGCGGCGAGACCGTGGCCACCGCGGATCTCCCGGCGGTGACCGGCGCGGCCTCGTGGCTCGCGGTCTGGACCGAGACGCCGATCTGGAAGGTGACGTTCAAGAACGGCGACGACACGATCTACGAGACGAACTACCTGGACGGCGCGACGGCCGAATACGTCGACGAGACGCCGACGAAGGCCGCGACTGCGCAATACGCCTACACGTTCGCCGGCTGGGATCCGGCGCTCGGCGCGGTGACGGCCGACACGGTCTACGCGGCGACGTTCTCGAGCAACGCGGTCGAATACGCGATCGCCTACGACCTGGACGGCGGCCAGTGGCCGGCCGGCTACACGCCGACCAACAGCTACACGTTCGAAAGTTCGGCGATCGTGCTGCCGACGCCGGTCAAGGACGGCTACGCCTTTGACGGATGGACGAACGCGCTCGGCGAGGCCGCGACCGGCGTTGCCGCCGGCAGCACCGGCGACCAGTCCTTCGGCGCGAAGTGGACGGCGGCGGCGCTAGACCCGGTCGATCCGGGCCAGTCGATGACGCCGGACGAGAAACTCGCCAAACCGCCGGTCGCGGTGGTCGTGGATCCGGTCACCGGCGATGTCGCCTTCACGGTCCACTTCCGTGGAGAGGAAGGCGTGACCTACCAGCTGGTCGCGTCCGAATCCTGCGCCATCACCGAGGAGCAGTGGAAGGGCGAAGCGGACAGCGGCAACGCCGTGCCGGTCGGCGACGCCAAGACCACGGCCAATGCCGACCAGGACGGCATCATCGAACTTGCGGTTCCGATGTCGGGCAGCAACGTCCCCGACGTCCGGTTCTTCAAGATCAAGGCAACCCGGTAAGCCGGAAATCGGCCAAGAAGGGGGCCGCGCCGCGAGGCGCGGCCCCCTTCTTTTTGCCGGGGTGCGCTCGGCGCCCGCCCGCGCCCGGACGAGCGCGCAAGGCGTAGCCGATAGCGCTACCTTGCCTTCTTCCTTCCTTTCCGGGGCCTTGCCGCCCGCCCTGCGGGCGCGCGGCTTGCGGCCCCTGGGGCGCCCCCGCGCTTCGCGCGGCTGGCGGAGAGACGACCAGATCGACTGCCGCACCCCGGCGCTTGCGCGCCGGGCCCGGCGCCCGCTCCTCTTCTGCCCCGCGCTCACCCGGCGCTTGCCCAGCGCCCGCCCCGCGCGGGCCCGCCGCCCGGAGGGCGGTGGGTTTCGCCGTCGATCTGGTCGTCTCCGCCGCTCGGCCCCGCATGGGGCCGGCGGCTTCCGAGGGGCCGCAAGCCGGGGGTGCCGCAGGCCCCCCGGCAAGGCCCCGAGGTCGATTGAACAAGGCAACCTCGATCCAAGGGAATCGCCTTGCCGGAGTGCGCTCGGCTCCTGGCGGCGCCCGCCCGCGCCCGGACGAGCGCGCAAGGCGTAGCCGATGGCGCTACCTTGCCTTCTTCCTTCCTTTCCGGGGCCTTGCCGCCCGCCCTGCGGGCGCGCGGCTTGCGGCCCCTGGGGCGCCACCGCGCTGCGCGCGGCTGGCGGGGAGACGACCAGATCGACTGCCGCACCCCGGCGCTTGCGCGCCGGGCCCGCGGGTGCAGGCGCGGGGGCTGCCCCACACCGGCGCCGCGCTTGCGCCGGCGCGTGCGGGCGTGGTAGTCTCCTCGCATGCAGCTCGGCTGGTTCCACATCACCGTCGCGGCCGCGTGTCGCGGTCGCGAGGTCTTCGCCTCGATGCGCGGAGGCCGCTTCGCGCCCACGCCGCTCGGCCGCATCGCCGAGCGGCAGTGGAGGGCGCTCTGCGCGCGACATGCCGAGGCGCTCGTATGCCATGCTTTCCAGATCATGCCGGACCATGCCCACGCGCTTGTGCACGTGAGGGCGATTCCCGCGCGCCCGCTTCCCATGCTCGTGGCGGCGTGGAAGGCGGCCACTACCTCCTGCGCCCGGCGCGAGCTCGGGCTCGCGCCTGGCTCCGCCCTTTGGGAGGACGGATGCGACATCGAGCGCAAGACCACGCCCGAGGCGGTCGCCCGCACGCGCCTCTACGTGGAGGACAATCCCGGCGCCGCGCGCGAGAAGCGTGCGGCGAAGGCGCGGTGGGGCGCGGCGCGTCCCCTCTCGCACCTGCGGCTCCCGGCCGCGTGGCCCCGAGCCGCGCCCGGCGAGCCGCCGCCTGCCTGGTCGGCGTTCGGCAACGTGGCGCTCCTCGATGCGGCGCGCCTCGTGCCGCTGAGCGTCTCCCGCCGGGCGTCCGAGGAGGAGCTGCGAGAGGTAGGGGAGCGCATGCGCGCCCTCGCGCGCGAGGGCGCGGTGCTGGTGATCTCCGCCATCTCACCGGGCGAGAGGCTCGCGCTCGACGCCATGCTTCACGCGGGCGGGAGCGCCATCCACATCGAGTGTCGCCCGGTGGACCATTACTACAAACCGCTTTCCCGGCGCCTCTCGGCTCTCCGAGAGGGTCGTCTTCTCGTCCTCTCTCCTCTTTCCGCGCACGTTCCCCTCCAGGCCTCTCTCTGCGAGGCCCTCAACGCCTTCGCCCGCTCCATCGCTCGCTAGCGCATCCGCCCCCGTGCCCGCCCGGCGCCCGCCCCGCGCGGGCCCGCCGCCCGAAGGGCGGTGGGTTTCGCCGTCGATCTGGTCGTCTCCGCCGCTCGGCCCCGCATGGGGCCGGCGGCTTCCGAGGGGCCGCAAGCCGGGGGGTGCCGTAGGCCCCCCCCGCAAGGCCCCGAGGTCGATTGAACAAGGCAACCTCGATCCAAGGGAATCGGCTTGCCGGAGTGCGCTCGGCTCCTTGCGGCGCCCGCCCGCGCCCGGACGAGCGCGCAAGTCCGTGAAAATTCCCGCTTGCCACGCGAGCGCGCATTTGCTACCATACACCCGCACCCCGCTTCCGGCGGAGAGGGGCGCGCATGCCCCTCCGCCGGAGGCGCCACCGAAAGGCATCCCCCATGAAGCGCCTCATCCTTCCGCTCCTCCTCGCGGCGTTTTTCGCCGCGCTTCCCGCATCCGCCGCTCCGACCAAGGAACTGATCGGCGAGCAAAGCGGCTCCGGCGAGATTTTCGACGTGCTGGAGCCCGTCTGGCTGATTCTTCGGAACGTGGAAGCGGACTGCACCGACGTGTGGGCCGATTGGCAACAGGATTCCACGAAAGTCCGGATCTATCTGACCCACACGTCGAACCTGTCCTCGGTCTTCGGGGACCTTTCCGGGGCCGGCTGGTATGCCAAGCTCCCGATCAACCACGCCGGAAAGGCCTATTACGCCTACACCACCGTTTTGGGAGGAACCCCGACCCCCTACGGCTATGACAGCAAGGGGAATCCCACGTATTCTTACACGATCAACGAGAATACGACTTCCGCGGACGCTCTGGGGAGCCAGAGGTATCCGGACATCTACAATTGGGAAGCGTTGACAACACTCAAAAACGCACGGGATCCGGATTCGGCCGATTGGTTTGGACAGGGAACGGATCGCACTGGCAATAAGCGGTTGGTAGGTCTTTTGGGCGCTCCGGACAATACGAAAGAGCCCATTGCCTTAAACGGCACACCACAAAGCGGTGCCATTTATTCCCACAAGATTGCAACCGGTGTCGGCAGCATTTGGTTCAAGGCACGCATGTCGACGACAAACGTGACCGGAGGAGAGATTATCATTGGCAAAATGCTCTCATTAGGCCCGGCGGGTCGAACACGCCGGTGGTCCTATCGAGAACTGGCTCGGGCTCGAGTTCCCGCAAAACAGGAGGAGAACCGTTGGCAGCAATTCAGAATCGTCTTGCAAGATGTTGCTGATATCAAGAACACGTCCGTTTCGGACGATGGCCAGGCCAATTATTTCATCTATAATAACACACAGGCTCCATCGACCGGGCGTTCCGACGCAAAAATCGACATCAGCGATGTTGTGCTTACACCCCTCATCCCAGAGGTTCGCATCAAGAAGGACAACGTGGACTATGCTCCGTCGTTCCCGTCGGTGTTGGACCCGATCGACTTCCGCATCGAGGTGGAGGATGTCTTCCCCTCCGTGCCTGCTCAGTTCATCACGCCGCGGCTCGTGTGGCGCCAGGGAGGGGACACGGAGCGCTGGCACGAGCAGGTCATGACGAATGTCGCTGGCCGGGTCTTCAACGGGAAGCCCGGGACCTACGCCTACTCGCTCACGAAGGCCGACGAGTTGGCGGACGGCCCGTTCGAATACTTCTACGAGGTCGGCTTTACGGGATATACGCCGATTTTTCCCGCCATCAAGGACTACGAAGATGCGAGTCAATTGCTCAACCATATCACGAACGACCGCTACGGACGGGGCGAATACCCGTATCTGATCGACACGGAGTCGCTTTCGTTCCTGACCGTCGTCACGAACCGGCCGGTCAACGCCAGCGACGCCGTGGGGCTCATCTCCGAATGCCGCAGTCCGGCGATCTATCCGGACTTCGAACGGCAGCTCAAGCAGGACTTCCTCTATCCCTTCGAGCCCGGCGTTCCGTTTTCCGGATACGCCGACTACGGCTGGGGCACCTGCGTGGCGCCGGACACGGACGCGACGAATTCGCTCTGGGGCGTCGCCCACCGCTTCGATCCGCGGCGTCTCGTTTCGACCAACGGCTACGAGTCGGCGGACGGCGGAACGATCAACCTCTGGCACGCCCCGCGCGCGGAGACGTGGAACATGGTCCTTTCCGACGACGGAAAGCTGGCCTACCCGGTGCCGGGCCAGGTCCAGATCGAGGAGCAGTTCAAGTTCCTCGGGTTCCTTTCGTCGGACGGCGTCCGTCGCTTCCGGTCCCTCTACACGGATCTGGCGGCGGCGACGGAGGACCATCCCGACGCGGAGAAGCCCTCGCTTCTCGACCCGGCCTATCCGATGCAGCATGTGGGGGACTATACCTGGCAGGCAATCATCCACATCACCAACCGCATCGACTCGATCTTCTCCGTGACGGGCGCCTGCCCGACCGCCGCCGGCATGGCGGAGGACCGGCCGGTCTTCTGGCTGCAGGTCGACCAGTCGGAGACGGACATCAACCCTCCGATGAGCGGCGAGGTGTCGGTCGACCGCGAGACCGGCGCGACGAACCACAACGAGCTCGTCCGGTTCGACACCCGGGCGGACGAGGTCGTCGTCCGAAAGATCGAAAACAAGTCCGCAACGACGGTGACCAACGGTCCGTTCGTGACGTTCGAGCCCGGGACGCTCGTCGGCATCGTGACGAACGCCCCGTGGTGCTACGTGAACGAAGGGGGGTATCCGACGGTGGTCGAGCGCGAGCAGTGGACGGAGCAGCCCGACGACGGCGACGTGGAGTTCTGGTTCGGCCGGGTCGTGACGACCATCGAGTCCTTCGAGACCAACGGCATCCCCTACGACATCACGAATTCGGTCGTCGTCGAGGACATCTCCACGAACGTCTGGGACAACGGGGACGGAACCTGGACGGAATTCAGGAAGCGGTCCTTCTCCGACTGGATCGGGCATCCGGAACGCGTCGAGGTGACGAACTCGGCACCCGTCACGTTCGCCCTCCGCCTCGACACCGTGACGACGACCTGGAAGGAGACGAACTGGGTGACCAACCTCGTCTACAGGGCGAAGACGGAGGGGACCCCCTACGCGAACTCGGCGCTCGGCACGCGCGTCGACATCGACTACGACGGCTTCCTGATGTTCCGCTTCTGCACCACCAACGGATCCTACCAGATCCGGCGCGCGGCCTGGCAGGACTTCAACGAATGGCAGGCGGACAACGACTACTACGACCGTTCCTTCGGCCTCTACGACATGCAGACGTGGACGACCGACCTGGAGGGCCAGAAGACGACGCCGTTCGCGAAGAACTTCACGACCCTCACCATCGAGGACATGCCCGTGGGCGACGACTGGGCGGACGACGACGGAATGTCCGTCTCCGGCCTCATCATGAAGAACGGCAAGGTCGTCCAGGACCGCGGTCGTCCGAACGGGCGGACGGTCGAGAAGACGGACCAGACCCGGAACAAGGCGATCCTTCTCGACGCCTATCCGCAGCACCGCGGCTCGGTGACGACGACGTCGAGCTCCAGCAACCGCGAGGAGGAGGACGGCGTCGTCGTCGGCGGCGGCCGCGACACGCTGAAGATGCGCGTGCGCTCCTTTACGGACGATGCGCGCACCATCACCTACCTGGGAGAGGACGACGAGGCCAACAACTGGGAGAACTACCGCGTCGCGGCGCGCATCATGGCCCCGACCGCGAAAGACGTCTCGCCCGGAGAGCACTCCCTCTCGCTCGTCGGCTACTACAAGAACGCCCAGAACTACTGGGAGGCGCGGATCATCCAGAAGAGCGAATTCACGGGCCAGGAGACGACGCCGGTCCGCAATTGGTTCGAGGTGCACGTCTACAACTGGGTTCGCGGCAGGGCGACCGAAGTCTACGGCGGCGTCTCCCGCTCCGGCGACGGCAACCGCTACCGCGGCGACGGGAACTCGTGGAACAGACCCTACAGCTATCTCTCGGACGAGTCGCGGAAGGCGACCTGGCCGGTCTGGAACAACAACGGAAACACGGGAGCATCGAACGAAAGGGGCTATAGCGCCGGCCAGGCCGACTACGGGCTCTTCACGAGCACCTACGAGGGCGGATGGACGTTCGTCTTCGACCTCAAGACGGACGGCACCGCCGTCAAGCCGATCGTGTGGGCGTATCGAAACAACGACATCACCGCCAGCCGGACGGCGGGCAACTACTACAAATACGACTGCTCGGACGACCCGAACTGCGGCATCGCCGGGACGGCGCTCAAAGGCCGGCCGGGCTGGAACACGCGCGACTGCGGCCTCAATCTCGGCGTCTACCTCTTCCGGAACACGGACGACGAACCCGAACCGGTGAAGTTCACCGGTTCGACCGGGGCCTCGATCTCGGCGCGCTATCTGCGCATGTCGCAGAGCGAAGCCGCCGCCGAATGGGACCACAACGAGTTCCTGGACTCGAACCAGCCCGAGCTGGACGTGTGGGAATGGAAGCATGGCGCGACGGACGTGAGCAAGACCCCGGCGCAGATCCGGCGGCTGGCTCCGAAGGTCTGGTATAACGTGCAGGTCTACCGCACCGGGGACGAGGCGAACGCGGATACGCTCGCGCCCGTTCCGGCCGAGGTGGACGGCCACATGACCGCATGGGACGACGAGTGGGACGGCTACCATCGCCACGCGTCCGACGGCCCCCAGCTCTGCCAGTCCTGGGACTGGACGGACGTCTCGTTCCCGATGGCGTTCTGGGACGATGTGTTCATCCGGGTTCGGACCCTCGACGAGAAGGACGGCCAGTATGCCATGGCGAAGCTCGTGGTGGACGGAATGGAATGCTCGGGCTGGCGCGGCAAGACCGTGGTCGACGGCGACTGGCGGTCCTACTACGCGGTGATCGCGGACGATCCCGCCACGCAGAACGGCCGCCGCTACGAGCTGAACCGCTCGCGCGCGAATCCCACCGAAAAGGCGTCGCAGCCCCAGTCGATCGTCTCTCCGTATCTGGAGAACGGCATCGGCGGCATCCTCTTCAACTACCGGGTCGACGATTATCCCGTGCGGATCGACGTCCAGATGGGCAGCGGATCCACGTGGAAGAGCGCTCCGGGCTATCCGAGGGAGCTGCCCGTGACGGATCCCAGCGAGAAGCCGACCCTCTACGTGTCCTTCCTCGAGCCGGGAACGTCGGGCCGCATCCGCATCGTGGCGCTCGACAAGGTGGACGACGACGACCCGAGCTACGACGCCCGCGCGACGGGCGAGCTGGGAACGCTCTTCGTCGACAACATCCGCGTGACCGACTATCCGCGGAGCGGCGACTCCTCGTGGGAGGTCTACAATGCGCTCGTCTCCAACTTCTCGGAGAATCGCAAGATCAAGTTCGACGGCATGTCCGACGCCGCCAGCACGATGCGCAGCGTCGTCCTCAACGACGCGCCGGGCCCGGGTGCGGACACGGTGATCGACCAGCCGCTTCCCGATCACGCGCCGTTCATCCAGACGCCGTCCATCGAGACCGGCGTGGGAGAGATCTCCTTCTGGTATCGGGCCTCGCCGGACAACGGTGACGATCCGGAACCCGCGAAGATCACGCTCCTGGTCGCCGAGTCGGCTTCCGTGCCGGACGAGGAATGGGTCGCGCTCAAGCCCGAGAACCTGAACACGAACTGGACGCTGGACGCCGAGACGGGGCTTCCGGTCTACGAGAACAGGAACCTGGAGTCCGAGCGTGCGGCGATGGCGGGCCTCACGAACATCGTCACGAGCGATTGGACGTATTTCTCCGCCGAGTTCTACAAGGGCGAATACCACGTTCTGCGCATCGTCTCCGGCGACGGGCGCACGATTCCGGACGGCGGCAAACCCAACCGCGTGATGGTCGACAACGTGCTCATCACGGAGCCGGTCCGCTCGTCGATCGACGTGGGAACGATCGAGTTCCTGCCCGGCGTCCCGACGACGACGCGTCCCACGGGGGCGAGGGTGACGCTCGTGAATCCGCGACTGAATCCCGACATCATGCACGTCTATCTGGACTGGTATGTGGCCCCCGGATCGCTGACGGACCATGTGATCACGACCGTCGACGTCGACGTCGAGGAGAAGACGACGACGGAATACGCCGTCATCACGAACTTCCCGACCGACGGCGTCAACACCCGCGTCTCGTATCCGGTCAAGGTTGTCGAGACGACGGTGACGACGAACGACGACCCGACCGTCGTCTCCGCGTCGCTGCTCGACCCGGCCTCGCGGCCCTGGGGCTTCGAGGCCTGGGGCCGGCGCCCGACCGGAACGATCGAGCTGACGAACTCGGCCACGCTGGGCGAGCACTACACGTATTACACTTCGGAGGACATCCCGACGGACGATCCGTCCATCTTCTCCCCGGACACCGTGATGCAGTATGCGGTTCGCGTCGAATACCGCGGGCAGTTCGCCGAGCCCGTCAACTCCGCCACGCAGGCTCGCACGAAGAACGGCTTCTGGTTCGAGAATCCGTCCTGGTACGAGCCGATCGACCTCAACGTCGCGTTCGGGACGGAAAGCCATCCCGTCGCGCACGTCTTCGTCCTGTCCTGCTCGACGAACGTCGTCTGGATCAACGAGTTCCGTCCCCGCCTGGGCGTGAACAACGTCAACCACCAGAACGAACAGTTCATCGAGATCATGGGCCCCGAGGGCGCGGAGATCGGCGGATGGCGACTCGAGCACTGGTGGAGCCTGCTCAACAACCGGGTCGACCCCTCGTGGATCAACTACACCAACATCCTCAAGGATTCGGCGGTGTTCGTCGGTGTGAACAACGCGACCACCAACAAGGGCTGGGGCACCTACATCCTGGGCTGCTCGGCGTTCGCGGAGCTCGACGGAACCGACGGCTTCGAACGGCTCTTCCCGCAGGCGGCCGAGACGAACCCGGGGACGGCCGTCGAGCCCTCCCACCCGTTCATCAACAACTACGGGGCGATGCGTCTGCGGCGGCGGATGGGCGCCTACGTCGACCGGATCGCTTGGGGCACGGCATCCCAGGCCAAGACGATGACGGACACGGGATTCGGCTATGCGAAATACATCTCGAGCGTCACCCTCGAAAGCCGTGCCGGTTCCGTTCTCTTCCGCGACGTGGACTCGACCGGCGAGGCGCTGGACTGGATCGCCCGTACCGGCTATGGCTACGAGACGGCCGGCGGCTACAACAGCCGCGCCCAGGAGGACTTCCTTCCGAGTCTCGACGATCTGGAGGAGGAGAAGAAGCTCTCCCTGATCGATCAGCCGATCTTCCTGGGCTTCGAGTTCGACGAGGACGATCCGGGCTACGTGATCCTGACGTTCCAGGTCGCCGTCACGAACGACGTCGCGCTGGACACGAAGGATACCGCATACAACTGGACGGTGGAGCACCGCGGGGACCTCCGGGCCGGATTTGGCGACTGGAACGAGTTCACCAAGAACCAGACGGAATGGCTCGACGAGCCGAACGACGTTCCGGCGAACGGGACGAAGGACGTCCGGGTGCGCGTCCCCGCCGATCCGGGCAATTCCGGAAAGGGCGTCCGCTTCTTCCGGATCAAGGCAACGAAGGACTGATTCTCCTCGCGGGGCGCGTCGGAAACGGCGCGCCCCGCTCGGATTCCGCCCATGACCACGCTGGAGGCGTTCGAGGACCGGCTCCACGGCGTCCTGTCGGAGATTGACGGGGCGCTGGAGGAGCGCTGGGGCGCGCGGTGGCCGCTACATCCGGCGCGGCCGCCGCGCGGGGCCGCCGCGAACCCCCAATACGATGGGCTCTTCCGCGTGACCGCGGCCTTCAGCGCCGGGTTCGGCTCGAAGCTGGGCCCCGGCTATCTCTTCCGCGTGGAGATGTCCACGCTCGCGGACGTGCCCGCGGTCGAACGGGAGGCGATCGAGGCGGAGGCCGCCTTCCTCCTCCGCGAGGGCCTCGCCCGCGCCTTCCCCGGGCGCGACCTTCGCGTCGACCGCGACGGCTCCGTCCTCAAGATCCACGGCGACCTCTCGCTGGGTTAGCGCGGTTTCAGGAGGGGGTTTACTTCTTCTGCTGGGTGGGGCCGAAGTTGGAGGCCGTCACCGAGGTGACGTCCGAGGGCTTCGGCAGGTAGGGCTTCTTCTCGAGGTCGCGCTGGAAGAGGCGCAGGTGCTCGCCGTGCGGGAGGACGTCGATGACGTCCGGACCCCGCCACGAGACCTTGTAGACGACGCCCGCGGTCTTCTCGGGCTTCACGACGGTTCGGATCGCGTGGCGCAGCTCGGCGGTCTGGCCGGGCTTGAGCTTCGGGAAGACGAGCAGGCCGTTCTTCTCCTCGAGCTTCACCTCCTTGCCGTCCACGAAGCCGTGGATGGCCTTGCCCATCCACGCGTAGCGGCGGAACGCGGCGGTGCCGCCGCGCTTCAGGGTGAGCGCCATGCAGCCCTTCTCGGGGTAGCCCGAGGCGAGCTTCCAGGCGGCGGTCTCGCGGTCCATCGGGACGTTCACGACCCACGCGCTCTTCTCCTTCGTGACGGCGTTCTCCCAGACGATCTGCATCGACTGCGGGGCGGTGCCGCCGCAGCAACCGGCGATGGAGCGGAACTTGCTGAGCGAGATGCTGTTCGGAAGCGAGCCGCCGGTGAAGCCGCCGATCATGCGCTTGTCGATGTCGTGGTAGGTGATCGAGCCGTCGGGCGTGTCGGGCTTGGAGTTGTCGCACACGACGTAGGTCGTGCTGTCGACCTGGTTCTCGACGAGCTGGTTGCGCGCGAAGAGGTTGATGTCGTTCCAGTACTGCGGGAGGCCGGACTGGATGAGCTGCCAGGCGCAGCAGATCATGTCCTTGATGCAGCACGTCTCGCAGTGCTCCTCCTCCATCGGGTGCCACTGCGCGTATTCGGGGACCCAGCCGAAGGACGACGAGAGCGAGCGGGCGTAGTCGTAGACGCCCTTCGCGGCGGCGAGGTAGTCCTTGTCGCCGGTGGCGCGGGCGAGCTTGGCGAGGCCGGTCGCGAACCACACCGCCGAGTGGACGTGGCCCATGAACTCCTTCTTGTAGTTGAAGTAGCGCGCGGGGCCGAGGACGCCGTTCGCGAGGCCGACCGCGAGGTCGAGCGCGACGTCGTCCTTGGCGACGAAGTAGCGGTCGACGAGCGCCTCGAGCATGACGCCGTTGCGGATGCACTGCTCGCCGCGGCCGGTGTGGCGCGTGAGGTCGAAGCCGCCCTCGAGCAGGTAGACGTCGTTGGGGAACTCGTAGATCGGCGCGGGCTCCTCGGAGTCGCCGGACCAGAACGTGCGGACCTTGCGCTCGATGACGAGCGAGCGCATGCCGCGGACGAGCCCCGCGGCACGCTTGTCGGCCTCCTTGTCGGCCGGGTCGTTGCGGACCATGCGGTTGAGGGCCGAGAGCACGTAGCCCATCTCGTGGAACGAGGAGTGCATCGTGTGCGTCCAGGCGAACTTGCGGTGGTAGCGCAGACCCTTGGGGCCCCAGTCGGAGAGGACGTAGCGGCGGAAGGAGGCGAGCACGTCCGCGCCGCGGCCGTCGCCGAGGATGTGCATCGTCGCGTCGAGCCCCTCGTACCAGGAGGCGACGAGCTCCGCGTCGTCGACGCGGCAGTGGGCGGCCTCGGCCGGCTTCTTGTTGGGGAGGATGAGCCAGTAGGGCAGGTTGTCGTTCGCGGGGTCGACCATCGTGGTCAGGTAGTTGAGCGAACGTTCCGCGCAGGCGCGCAGGTCGAAGTGCTTGTAGTGCATGGGGTGCTTTCGGGGTTGCGGGAGGGGTCTTACGACGGAGCGGAATTCTACGCCCCGCGCGCGGCCGAGTCAAACGAATCCCCCGCACGAGCGGCGCAGCCGCGAGCGTCCGGCCGCCGCCGGCGAGGCGGGGTGGAGACCCCGCCTCGCCGTGCAAGGCCGCGATCACTCGTGGCGGACGGTCAGGACGACGCGGCCGGGGGCCGGTTCGGAGAGGGCCCAGCGCTTGCGCGCGAGGCGCGCGAGGAAGCGCTCGTCGTGGCTCACGAGCAGCATCGCGCAGGGGGCGTCCGCCAGGGCGTCCTCCAGGCAGAGGATTCCCGGCAGGTCGAGGTGGTTCGTGGGTTCGTCCATCACGATGAGGTGCGGCCCGCGCGCGATGCCGAGCGCGAGCAGCAGCTTGCGGACCTCGCCCGGCGAGGGCTGCGCGGACTCGAGCAGGCGCCCGGGGCGCGACCCGAGCCGCGAGAAGCGCGTCATCACGTCGCCGAGCCGGTCGTCCGGGAGCTTCTTCGCCTCGGCGAGGACGCGGGCGGACTCCTCCGCGGAGATCTCCTGCGGGACGAGGACGAGGTGCTCGGCCGGGACGTTGAAGCGCGGCGCGAGCGCGCGCAGGAGCGTCGACTTGCCGAGACCGTTCGGGCCGGTGAGCGCGATGCGGTCCGTCGGCGCGATCTCGAGGTCCGGGTAGGACAGCGTGCGCCCCGGGCCGAGCGACAGCTCGCCGGCGGGGGCGCGCAGGACGAAGTTGCGGCGCGAGACGTCGGCGTCCTCGAGCCAGAACCCGGTGGCGAACTCCTTGCGGACGTGGAACGCGGCGCGCGAGGCCTGCGCCTTGGCCGCCCGCTTCACGAGCGCGGCGGACTGCTTCCCCGCCCAGGCGTCCTTGCCCGTGAGCTTGGCGAGGTTGCGCTCGGCCTTGCCGTCGTGGTCCCACTTGTTGTGCTTCGCGTCCTTCGTCTTCGCCTTGGTCTTCGCGGCCATGCGCTCGCCCTCCTCGCGGCGCTCCTGCGCGGCGGCGCGGAGGCGTTCGGCGGCGTGCTTCGCGGCGTCGTCCTGCGCGCGGGCGGAGGTCTGCTCGCGGCGGTCCTGCTCCATGCCCTGCGTGACGCCGCCCGGGCGCAGCGTCGCGTCCGGCGGGACGAGGAAGAGGCACTGCGCGCAGAGGTCGTCCAGCAGCTCGCGGTCGTGGCTCACCAGGAGGCCCGTGCCGCGGTAGCGGCGCAGCGCGGCGAGGAGGACGGCGCGCGCGGCGGCGTCGAGGTGGTTCGTGGGCTCGTCGAGCGCGAGCAGGCCGGGCGCGCGCCAGAGGGCGATCGCGATCTGGAGGCGCTTGCGCTCGCCGTGCGAGAGCGTGGTCCAGCGCCCCTCCCAGTCGTCCTCCACGCCGAGGTCGACGCGGGCCTGCCACGCCTCGGCGTCGGACGAGGCGAAGAACTCGGCCATCCCCTCCGGCGGGTCGTCCGTACGCTGCACGACGTAGAGCGCGGAGGCGGGGCGGGAGATCGTCCCGTCCGCGGGCTCGAGCTCGCCGGAGGCGAGGCGCAGCAGCGTCGTCTTGCCGCAGCCGTTCGCGCCGACGATGCCCGTCCACCCGCTCCCGAGATGGACGGAGAGCCCGCGCAGCAGCGGCGCGGCCATCCCTGGGAAGGCGAACGACACCTTGTCGAAAGAGAGCGTATCGGACGGCATGGACGCGATCCTACGCGCGGGCGCGGGCGGCCTTGAGCGTGTTCGCGAGGAGCATCGTGATGGTCATCGGGCCGACGCCGCCGGGGACGGGGGTGACGAGGGAGGCGACGGGGTCGACGGCCTCGTGGTCGACGTCGCCGACGAGGCGGTAGCCGCGGGGCTTCGTCGCGTCGGGGACGCGGTTCACGCCGACGTCGATCACGACCGCGCCGGGCTTCACCATGCCGGCGCCGACGGTCCCCGGGCGGCCCGCGGCGACGACGAGGATGTCCGCCTCGCGCGTGAAGGCGCCGAGGTCGGGCGTGGCGGTGTGGCAGAGCGTCACGGTCGCGTTGCCGCCGCGGCCCTTGCGCGAGAGCAGCGCGGCGAGGGGCTTGCCGACGATGTTGCTGCGGCCGACGACGACGGCGTGCTTTCCGGCCGGGTCGACGCCGCTGCGCAGCAGCAGCTCGACGATGCCCGCGGGCGTGCAGGGCACGAACGTGTCGAGCCCGACGAGGAGGCGGCCGAGCGAGACGGGGTGGAAGCCGTCGACGTCCTTCTCCGGCGCGATGGCGCGGATCACGGCCTGCTCGTCGAGGCCCTTCGGGAGCGGGAGCTGGACGAGGATGCCGTCGACCTCCGGGTCGGCGTCGAGGCGCGCGACCTCGGCGAGCAGCGTCTCCTGCGGGACGTCCGCGGGGAGGCGGACGGGGAACGAGCGGATGCCGGCCTCGGCGCAGGCGCGCTCCTTGGCGGTCACGTAGGAGACGGAGGCGGGGTTCTCGCCGGCGAGGACGACGGCGAGCCCGGGCGCGCGGCCCGTCCGCTCCCTGAACGCCGCGGCGCCGGCCGCGATCTCCGCGCGGATCTCCGCCGCGATCTTCTTTCCGTCGATGAGGGTCATGGAATGCCTTTCTCGCGCGCCGGCGCCGTGGCGCGCGGCGGCGGTCCCGGAGTCTACCGGAACGCGCCCCCGCGCGCAAGCGCGAAATCGCTTGCTTTCGCGGGGGGAAAGCGGTATCCTCCCGCGCAACTTTTGCAAACACCTCCGCGCCGGCCGCGCGGCAATCCAACCTCAGGAGAAAACCATGGCCACCAAGAAGGCAGCCCCGAAGAACGCCAAGCTCCACGCTTGGGTCGACAGCATCAAGAAGCTCTGCACCCCCGACAAGGTCGTCTGGTGCGACGGCTCGAAGAAGGAGTGGAAGGACATCTGCGAGATGATGGTGAAGAAGGGCCAGTTCACGAAGCTGGATTCCAAGCTCCGTCCCGACTGCTACCTCGCCCGCTCCCACGAGTCCGACGTCGCCCGCGTCGAGGGCCGCACGTTCATCTCGACCGCCAAGGAGATCGACGCCGGCCCCACCAACCACTGGATCGCCCCCGACAAGCTCAAGAAGATCCTCCTCGACCCGAAGAAGGGCCTCTTCGCCGGCTGCATGAAGGGCCGCACGATGTATGTCATCCCGTTCGCGATGGGCCCGCTCGGCAACCCGATCACGAAGCTCGGCATCGAGATCACCGACTCGCCCTACGTCGTCGTCAACATGGAGATCATGACGCGCGTCGGCACGAAGGTCCTCGACGCGATCGAGAAGGGCGCGGAGTTCGTCCCGTGCCTGCACTCCGTCGGCGCCCCGCTCAAGAAGGGCCAGAAGGACGTCGCGTGGCCCTGCGCCCCGATGGAGAAGAAGTACATCTGCCAGCTCCCCGAGGATCCGGACTTCAAGATCATCTCCTTCGGCTCCGGCTACGGCGGGAACGCGCTGCTCGGCAAGAAGTGCTTCGCGCTGCGCATCGCCTCCGTGCTCGCCCGCGACGAGGGCTGGATGGCCGAGCACATGCTCGTCCTCTCGCTCACCTCGCCCGAGAAGAAGACCTACCACGTCACGGCCGCCTTCCCGTCCGCCTGCGGCAAGACCAACCTCGCGATGATGCTGCCGAAGCTCCCGGGCTGGAAGCTCGAGACGATCGGCGACGACATCGCCTGGATCAAGCCCGGCGCCGACGGCCGCCTCTACGCGATCAACCCGGAGAACGGCTTCTTCGGCGTCGCCCCCGGCACGTCGATGGACTCCAACCCGAACGCGCTGCACTCCTGCAAGAAGGGCACGATCTTCACGAACGTCGTGCTCACGCCCGAGGGCGACATCTGGTGGGAGGACATGGGCGTCAAGGCCCCCAAGGAGGGCGTCGACTGGAAGGGCAACCCCTGCTACGTCTGCGCGGACGACCCCTACCGCATGGGCCCGAAGCCCGGCATGACCAAGGCCGAGATCAAGGCCGCCGGCTACGTCGCCGCCCACAAGAACAGCCGCTTCACCGCCCCCGCCGAGAACTGCCCCGTGCTCGACAAGGACGGCTTCAACGGCAAGTTCCAGGGCAGGAACATCGGCGTCCCGCTCGACGCGATGCTCTTCGGCGGCCGCCGCCCGTCGACGATCCCGCTGGTGAACCAGGCCAAGGACTGGGCGCACGGCGTCTTCATGGGCTCCGCCGCCGGCTCCGAGGTCACCGCGGCGATCATCTCGAACGACATCGGCAAGGTCCGCCGCGACCCGATGGCGATGCTGCCGTTCTTCGGCTACAACGTCTGCGACTACTTCCAGCACTGGCTCGAGATGGAGCGCCTCAGCCCCGACGCCACCAAGCTCCCGAAGATCTTCTTCGTGAACTGGTTCCGCAAGACGGACAAGGGCGAGTTCATGTGGCCGGGCTTCGGCGACAACAGCCGCGTCCTCAAGTGGATCTGCGACCGCATCGAGGGCAAGGTCAAGGCGCAGGACACGCCGATCGGCTACCTGCCCTTCGCCAAGGACATCTCGCTCGAGAACAACACCGGCAAGGACACCGTCAATCCCAAGTTCCTCAAGGAGATCCTCAAGGTCGACGTCGAGGGCTGGAAGAAGGAGATCGAGGGCGTCGCGGCGACCTACGCCGAATACGAGAAGAAGCCCTCCAAGGACTCGACGGAGGAGCTCGCCCACGCGCCGCGCATCCCGCGCGCGCTCAAGGCGAAGCTCGCCGAGATCCAGGCGGCCCTCGCGGCTGCGAAGTAGCGGATTCGGCGTGCAGGCGCGGCCCGCCGCGCCTGCACGCAAGATTCCGTCCGCGCGCGGCGGCGACCGATCGGTCGCCGCCGCGCGTCCGTTCGATGCCCGCGCCGGGCCCGCGGGCGCTACCGGAAGGAGGCGAGGGCGGCCTCGACCTCGGCGATGAGGCCGTCCGGCGTGGACGCCCCCGCGGTCAGGCCGACGGTGCGGAAGGGGGCGAAGTCCGCGGGGCGGAGCTGGGACGCGGCGTCGACGACGAACGCCGGACGCCGCTCGGCGGCGAGGCGGAAGAGGCGCTGGGTGTTGGCGCTCTCGGGGGATCCGACGACGACGATCGCGTCGCATCGCGCGGCGAGGTCGTCGAGGTCGCCCTGGCGGTCCCGCGTCGCGGCGCAGATCGTGTTCTCGATGCGCGCGTCCGGCCATCGGCTCCGGACGGCCTCCGCCGTCTCGCGGAAGAGGGCCTCGGACTGCGTGCTCTGCGAGACGAGCGCGACGGGCGCGCCGGGCTCGGGCAGGGCGAGGGCGGCGGCGGGGCCGTCCACCACCGAGGCGCGCGGCCCGGCGCAGCCGAGCAGGCCGACGACCTCGGCGTGGCCGGCGTCGCCGAGGATGAGGACGGCGCGGCCCTCCGCGGCCGCCGCGGCGCAGGCGCGCTGGATGCGCGTCACGTTGGGGCAGGTGGCGTCGACGACGCGCAGCCCGAGCGCGTCGAGCCACGCGCGGCGAGCGGGCGGGATGCCGTGGGCGCGGACGAGGAGCGTCGAGTCCCGCGGGAGCGTGGCGGGGTCCGCGCAGGCGGTCACGCCGAGCGCCGCGAGGCGCGCGACCTCGCGGGCGTTGTGGATGAGGGGGCCGTCCGTGCGGACGGGCGCGCCGCCGCCCTCGCGCGCGATGCGCTCCGCGGCCTCGATGGCGCGCCGGACGCCGAAGCAGAAGCCGGCGTGTTTCGCGCGGACGATCTCCATGGCCGGACGGCGCGCCCCTATCGGGCGTGAGGGCGGATCTCCTGCGCGAAGACGGTGGGGAGGGCCGTCTCCTTGAACCAGTAGACGGCGCCGACGATGGTGAGCATGGAGCCGTTCATCTCGCCGAGCTGGCCGGAGTTGCCGTGGACGTAGGCGACGGTCTCGGGGTCGCCCTTGGCGTCGAAGCGGACGAGCCGGAACTTGGTGGGGTGGCTCCCGAAGCGCGGCGTCCGGGCGAGCGTTCCGGAGAAGGCGCCGGACGAGGCCTGCGCGATGTCCGACCGGAGCCGCGAGGCGGGGATTCCGGCGGGCCCGACCTTCGCGCCGGAATCGGCGTGGGCGGGGCCGAGAAGCGTGGAGGGGCGCCCCTTGTCCGACGCGATCGGCGTGGGCGGGGCGGGCCGCGGCGCGACGGGGGATTCGGGCGAGCGGGCGTCGACGACGTCGCGGATCGGCTGCGCCGGCTGGGCCGGCGCGGCCGTGGGCGCGGGCGCGACCGGGACGACGAGCGGCTGGACGGGCGCCGGGGCGGGCTGCTGGCGGGGCGCGGGCGGCTGCGGCTGCGGCGCGGGCGGCGGAACCTCCGCCTTGACCTTCACGTAGGCGTTCGTGACGTAGGCCGAGACGCCGGCGATCTGGGGCGGGGCGATCTTCGTCCAGTCGCCGGACTTGCCGCGGATCTTCACCTTGTCGCCGCGGTGCAGGTCGCCGACGACGGAGTAGTTGAGCCCCGCGCCGGCGCGCAGATGGACGGTCCGGACGTTGACCTCGTCGCCCGTGAGGAACGGCGAGGAGATCCACACGTCGCATCGTTCGGGGATCGCGACGGCGACCCACGGGTCTGCGGGGGAGCCGTGCAGTTCGAGCTCCTCGCCGTAGGAGAGCTGCGTCACGACCTCGGATTCGCCCTTCGCGGTGGCGCGGAGGTTGACGCGGTCGCCGGTGACAACGACCTTCGCGGCGCGAGCCGCGGAAACGGTCGCGGCGGCCAGCGCCGCGGCGAGAAGAATGGCGTTCGTTCTCATGGCGGCGAGTCTACCACGCCCGCCCTCGCGCGCGCAACCCTTGCGCGATCCGATCCGCGATGATCCGCGATTTCGCGGACCTTGCGGAATCGCGGAGCCGTGTGATAGACTCCGCCTCGTCGATGAACGAACGGTCCCCAGACGCCGGAAGGGCGGGCTCCAGGGTTCGCCGGAACCGCCGCCGGGCGCTCCGGCGCACGCTTGCCGCGATCCCGCAGAACCTTTTCCTGTGGCTCGGGTCCGCCTTCGTTCCGCTCCTTTCCCGCCGCGGCGAGAGGCGGCTTGCCCGCTTCATCGCGTGGCTGCTCTGCCGGCCCCCCTTCCAATGGTGCCGCTGCGCGCGGACCAACCTCGACATCGTCTACGGCGGGACGAAGACGCCGGAGGAGAAGAGCCGCATCCTGCGCGCGAGCTTCGAGAACGCGGCGCTCGTCGTCACCGACTACTTCTGGTTCGGGCGCCGGACGGAGGAGCGCCTCGAACGGCACTGCGCGGTCGGCGACGACACGATCCGCCGCTGGATCGAGGGCGACTTCCCCGGCGTGTTCGTGACCGCGCACCTCGGCAGCTGGGAGACGGGCGGACTCTACATCGCCTCGCGCGGGCGCCGCCTCTGGAGCGTCTTCAAGCCCATCGGCAGCCGCGCCGTCACGCGCCGGATGCGCCGCTTCCGCAGCCGATGCGAGCAGCGCGTCATCCCGCGCGAGGGCGCGATGACCGGCGTCCTGCGCGCGCTCCGCGCCCGCGATGTCGTCGCGATGGTCCTCGACCAGCACGTCGACGGCCGCGACGGCGGCGTCTATCTCGACTTCCTCGGCCTGCCGGCGGCCTTCTCGCCCGCCGTCGGGACGCTTGCGCACCGGCTCCGCGTCCCGGTCCTTGTCGCCGCCGGCGTCCGCGACTGGGAGACGGATCGCGTCGTCATCCGCACCTTCCGCGAATTCACGGCGGAGGAGACCGCCGCGATGGAGCCCGACGCGCTCACCCGCGCGATCGCGGACGCCATCGGCGGCATGATCCTGCGCTGGCCGGAGCAGTGGCTCTGGACCTACCGCCGCTGGAAGCGGTGGCAGCCGGGCGACGACCCGAAGCGCTTCCCCTGGTATGCCAAGGAGGATCCGCTCGCGACGCCGTTCGTCCCGCCGGCGGCGCCGCCGGAGGCGCCGGCGCCGTGAGCGCGGCGGCGGCCCTCGCCGCGGCGCTCGACGGGGTTCCCTTCTCCGTCGCGGAGGCGCTGTGCGCCTGGCGCAGGCGCCTGCTCTCGCCGGAATTCGTCCCGGACGTCGCCGCCGCGCCCGATCCGCTCGATCCCGCGCCGCGCATTCTCGCGGGCGCCATCGCGGCGTCGATGAAGCGCTGCGCCGCGGAGGGCCGGCCCGTTCGTCTCCTCCTCGCCCGCGCGCCGGGGGCGGATTTCGAGATCCGCCTCGACGCCGCGCGCCGCCGCTGTTTCGTCGACCGCCTCGACGCCGCGACCGTTTCGCCGCCGACCCCCGGCCCGCCGCGGCACGCCGAGGCGGGCCTTCCGGAGTTCACGCCGGGCGCGGAGCGCGCCTTGTTCCGGCTTTCGGGCGGAGACGACGACCTCCGCCTCGAGTTCCGCCCCGCCGGCGCGCGGGGCGTCGCCTATCGCGAGCGATAGGGGTTCGGCCCTAGCCGATCTCGATGCGGCGGGGCTGGTTCTCCGGGCGCTTGGCCACGGAGACGCGCAGCACGCCGTTCTCCACCGCGGCCTTCACGGTGCCGGCGTCGGCCAGCTCGGGCAGGTCGACGGTGACCGCGTAGTTGCGGTCGGGATCGAACTCGCGCACCGCCTCCCGGAAGCCGGCCGGCTTCTCGGCGGGCTTCTTCGTCGTGCGGAGGCGCAGCGTGCGGCCGTCCACGTGCAGGTCGACGTCGTTCTTGCCGGCGCCGGGAATCTCGAAGGTGATGTCGTACCCCTCCGGGCGCTCCGCCATGTAGACGGCGGGCGTGGCGAGGTTTTCGTTGCAGTTGCAGGTGTTGTTCATGGGTGAAGTCCTTTCTGGTTGGTTGGTCTGGATGGTCGAATGGTCTGGATGGTCGAATGGTCTGGATGGTCATTCAGCCTTCAGCATTCGATCTTGATGCGGTGGGCCGGCGTCTCGACCTTCTTCGGAAGGCCGATGCGGAGGATGCCGTCCTTGAAGGAGGCGTTCGCCTTCGCTTCGTCCACGCGGAACGGGAGCTGGACCTTGCGGACCCACGCCGGCGCGCGCTTCTCGGCGGGCTTGCCGTCCTTCGCCTCCGGCTCGGCGGGATGGTCCGCCAGGACGATTGCGTCGTCCTCGATCGTGAGGTCGACATCCTTGGCCGTGCGGCCGGGGAGCAGCACCTCCAGGCGAATCGCGTCATCGTCCGTGAAGACGTTGACGGGCGGGAAACGCCCGGCGGCACGGCACTCGAGGTTCTTCCACACGTGGTTGAACTGGTCGGTGTCGATGTTGAGCAGGTCGTGGAGCAGTCCCCACGGCGTCATGTCGAAAATCTCGTTCATTCGTTTTTCCTTTCCGCCCCTCGCGGGGCATTGGTTGTTGACGCTTCCCTTATTGCATTGCCCGTGCCAACCGCTCGGTGCGATTCTCGGCGACAATCATGGGACAATCTGTCCCAAAAGTCGATTCATTTCCATTCAAAGAAGGACAAAACGAGCCATCACCGTCCAATCCGTCCCCGACCGCAAAGGTCCGAAAACTTGAAATCCGCAACTCGGTCGGAGTCCGGATGCCGATGGTCTGCACGTGTAATTCCACCGTGCGTGATTTTAATGTATTTGTTATCTCTGGCAGCGGAAAATTGCTGAAAATCACGCACGGTGGAATTGAAACACGGAGGTTCGCGCAGGTGCTTGTTCGGGACCTGTTCTAAAGTCGGGACTTGCGAACAAACGGGTTTTCGGATACGTTTATTTTCCTGACGCAACCCATGAACGATTCCACTTCCTCCACCCCTCCCGCGGTCCGCGCGACCGCGCTCGGCAAGTCCTTCGGCTCCGGCGAGGCCCGGGCCGAGGTCCTCCGCGGCCTTTCCTTCGAGCTCGCCCCCGGCGCCTTCGAGGCCGTGATGGGCGCGAGCGGCTCGGGCAAGTCCACGCTGCTGCACCTGCTCGCCGGACTGCTCGCGCCCGATACCGGCCGTGTCGAGATCGGCGGCGCGGACCTCACCGCGATGTCCGACGGCGCCGCGACGCGCTTCCGCCGCCGCCACGTCGGCGTCGTCTTCCAGAGCTTCAACCTCGTCGACACGCTCGACGTCGCGGAGAACGTCGCGCTGCCCGTCCGCCTCGGCCACGGCCGCCCGGACGAGGCCCGCCTCGCGGCCCTGCTCGCCCGCCTCGGCCTCTCCGGCAAGGAGCGGCGCCGCCCCGCGGAGCTCTCCGGCGGCGAGCGCCAGCGCGTCGCCATCGCCCGCGCGCTCTTCGCGGAGCCGGACGTCCTCCTCGCCGACGAGCCCACCGGAAACCTCGACCTCGCGGCCTCGCGCGGCATCTGCGCGCTGCTGCGCGAGCTGCACGCGGAGGAGAGGAGCGCGATCCTGCTCGTCACGCACGACCCCGTCGTCGCCGCCGCCGCGGACCGCGTCCACTTCCTCAAGGACGGCGCAATCGCCGAGTCGTTCGACACCGGCCACGACGCCGCGGAGATCTCGCGCCGCTACCTCGAGACGTGGGGCTCCGCCGGCGGGGACGCCCGCTAGGGGAGGGCCGCGAGATGTCCGTCACGTCCACGCTGCTCCTGCGCGGCCTCGCGCGCGGCAAGGCGCGCTTCGCGTGCGCCGCGCTCGGCGTCGCCGCCGCCGCGGGCGCCGTCGTCTTCGTCTTCTCGCTCGCGGCGTCCAACGCCGCGCAGGCGCCCTCCCTCGCACGCAGGGCCGCCACGCCCTGGGCCGCATGGCGGTTCGAGGGCATGCCCGCGGGCCCGTTGGGATTTGGTTCCGGCCGGCCGATGGAGAAGAAATCTCACGCAGAGAGCGCAGTGAGCGCAGAGACCAGGCGGGCGCGCGCTCCGCGCGTGCCCGGCTCCCCCGCTGGGGGAGCTGCCGAGCGAAGCGAGGCTGAGGGGGTCATTCAGCATTCAGCATTCAGCATTCAGCATTCTCCCGACCTCTCCCTCCCCCTCGTCTCCCTGTCCCTCGACTATCGTCCCGGCGGGCGCGTCCTGCAGGGCCCGCCGATGCGCGCGGTCGTCGCGGCGGCGCCGGCGGAGAACCCGTGGGGCTGTACGCGCCTCGCGGAGGGCCGCTGGACGGACGACGCCGCGGCGGACGCCGAGGTCGTCTGCACACGCGGGACGCTCCAGCGCTTCGGCCGCGGCGAGCCGCCGCCGCTCGGCGAGCGGCTCAAGTTCGTCGGCATGCAGGGTACGATGACCGCGACGCTCGTCGGCTACCTCGAGGACGCGAAGCTGCCGCCCGGCTGGCCTTCCGTCTTCGCGAACCGCGCCGCCTTCGCCGCCCTCTCAGCCGAGCACCACGGCACGCTCCGACTCTGGAGGGAGGCGCCGGCGGACGCCGGCGCGGACCTCCTCGGTCCGTCGTCCGAAATGGTCGTGAACGCGTTCAAGGGCGACGAGAACCGCCGCATGGACTACGCGCGGCCGCTGCTGCTCGTCGCGGCGGTGCTCACCGCGCTCTCGCTCCTCGTCAACTCGCTCCTGCTCGCGGTCGAGGCGAACCGCCGCACGCTCGCGCTGCTGCGGACCGTCGGCCTCTCGCGCGGTGGGGTGGCGCGGCTCGTCGCGGCGGAGTCGCTGCTCGCGGTCGCCGTCGGGTGGGCGCTCGGCTGCGCGGCCGCGCTCGCCGCGCTCGCGCTCTACGTCGGCGCCGACCCGGTCGCGTTCCCGACCGGCCCCGCGGTCGCATGGCGCTCGCTCGGCGCGACGGCGGGGCTCGGCGCCGCGGTCGCGCTCGCGGCCGTGCTCTTCGCGCTGCGGCCCGCGCTCGCGGTGCGTCCGCTCGACGCGCTCGCGGAGCGCCCGCGCCGCCGCCGCCACGGCATGGCCGTCGCGTTCGCGCTCGGCTTCGGCGCGTTCGTCGCGGTCGAGGTCTGGGGCGCGTCGCTCATGCGCGGCTTCGTCCCGTCGCCCGAATGGCCCGACGCGATCGTCTCGCTCCTGCCGGCCGGCGTCGATCCGCTGGAACGCCCGAAGGTCGACGGACTCCCCGGCGTACGCCGCATCTCCGAGCTCTATCCGCTCCAGCTCGCGTTCGAGCCGGAGATCGAGATGAGGATGCCGGGCGGGCGCGGCGGTCCCGGGCCGGGCGGACGCAAGGCGCTGCGCAACGTCCTCGCCCTCGGCGCCGAATGGCTGCCGCGCTTCCGCTTCCTCGAGGGGACGTGGGAGGAGGCCGACGCCGCGCTGCGCGATCCGGCGCGCCACGCGTGCGTCATCGCCGAGATGGTCTCCCGTGCGCACGGCCTGCACAGGGGCGACACGCTGCGCGTCTCCTCCGGCGGCGGACGCGGCCCGAAGCGCGTCTACGAGCTCGAGGTCGCTGGCGTCGTCGACCTCAACTGGCACATGGTCACGAGCCGCGGTCTCGTGCGCGGCCTCAACGGCTCGCCCGTGATGACCGACGGCCCGGCGTTCGTCTCGATCGAGACCGCCAACTGGCTCGACCCGCGGCCGTTCCTCGCCTCCGTGAACCTCACGCACCTCTGGGTCGAGTACGAGCCGGCGTTCCTCGCCGAGAAGGGCGTCTTCCCGGCGGGGCGCGAGGTCGAGCGCGAGATCGCGGCGGCGCTGGGCGACCCGGTCGAGGCGACCGTGCGGCTCCACGCGCGCGACGAGATCGCCGACGGCACCCTCGCGCACGGCAGCGACCTCATCGGACAGGCCGCGCGCGTGCCGTTCGTCTTCCTGGCGATCCTCTCGATCGGGTTCGTGGCGATGCTCGTCGCGGACGCCGACGCCGCCCGGCGCGAGCTCGCGGTCCTGCGGGCCGTGGGCGCGACGCGCTCGCAGCTGGCGTGGCGCCTCGCGCGCGGCGCGCTGCGGACCGCGCTCGCGGGCATTGTCGTGGCCGTCCCCGGCGGCGCGCTGTGCGGCTGGTGGGTCTCGCGCTCGACGGGCTCGATGTGGCCGGGCTTCCCGCACCACTTCGCGGCGCCGTGGCGCGTCCTGGCGGAAGGGGCGGCGGGCTCGCTCGTCTTCGTCCTCCTCGTCGCGGTCCCCGCCTCGCTCCTCCTCGTCTCCCGCGCCCGCCGCGCCGGCGAGGGAAGGTAAGCGGCCTTGCGCAACGTGGCGGGGGCGTGGCGGCGCGATGCGCCGTCGCGCCCCCGCCACGTCGGCAGCGTCCGTCCGCTCGCGACTTTGCCGCTCGGCGTTACCCGGCACGAGTTCGATTCCACCGTGCGTGAAATTGATGTATTTCCCCGCTCTGAAAGCAGAATTTCAATGAAAATCACGCACGGTGGAATCGAAATCCCATCGGGAAAAAGTGGCTTGATTTTGCCCATCCCGTGTGCTAGCATCTCTCTCGTTGTCGGGGGATATGAGCCAACGACATCCTACCCCAGCCGAACGTTATGAACGGGAGGCGTCCGCATGGAGGCGGGAATGAACCGTCGGCCATGCCCTTCAAGCTCAAAACAACCCCCGAACCATGACAACATCAAACGAACTGCCCCGTCTCGCCGTTTTCATCGACGCCGAAAACGTCGGGAACCCAGAATGCCTCGATCTCGTCTTCAACAAGATCAAGGTTGAGAAACTCGGTGCGCCCACCGTAAAGCGGGTGTACGGAAACCCGACTCTTCTCCATAGCAAGAAATGGGAAGCAAAGTGCAAGGAACATGGCATTGAAATCGTCGAACAGGAACGGTTCGTCCCTCATAAGAACTCCGCCGATGTCAAAATCGTCGTCGATGCTGTGAGCATTCGGAAAAACAATGCGATAAAAGTCTTTTGCTTTGTTTCTTCCGATACGGACTTCCGTCCCCTCGTCGAGTTCATCTCCAAAGGAAATCGCAAAGTCTACGGGTTCGGGAAGGAATCTACGCTCCCTGCTCTGTGCAAAGTATTCAAAGACGGGTTCTTTCCGTTTGAGAAACTTCAAGGAAAACAGCAGAATCCGAACAACAGAAAACAAAAGCAAACAATCCTTTCAAAAATCGCGACGAAAAACGCCACGGCATGTCGGAAAACGAAACAGAACGCACCGATGGCTTCGGAGAAAATCAGTCAAGACGCAATTCGCTGGATTAAATGGTTCCTTGAGATTCAAAAGAGCTGGACGCCGGCTTCCGCCGTACGGAGAGGACTTCGAGCTACAACATATATCCCGAAAGGGTTTGACCTTATTCGAGTTTTGAAATCGAACCCGACGATATTCGCAATCCGCCCGGGCAACAAGGGTTCTGAGCTTGATGTTCGTCTGGCAAAGAATATCTCTAAGACGGAAACATCCGATACGTAGTAGGGGTTTGCCCGCGCAACGCGCGGGCGATACAACGCCCTCCGTGGCGGGGTGCGGGCGTGCCCGCACCCCGCCACGGAGGACTTGCTAGAAGAGCGTCATCTGCCGGTCATCGCCGGGGCGGGCGGCGCGGCGGGGTCGCGGGGTCGAGGCCGCGAGGGCCGGCTGGCCCGTCGCCTCGGAGAGCTCGTTGGCCTCGAGGTTGGAGAGGATCTGCCGCGCGCGGGCGAGCACCGGCTCCGGCATCCCCGCCAGCTTCGCCACCGCGATGCCGTAGCTGCGGTCGGCCGGGCCCTCGACGATGCGCCGCAGAAACACGATGCCGTCGCCGCGCTCGCGCACGAGCACGGAGCAGTTGGCTACGCCCGGCTTGGAGAGCGCCAGGTCCGTGAGCTCGTGGTAGTGCGTCGCGAAGAGCGTCCGCGCCTTGACGCGGGGCTCGTCGTGCAGGTACTCCGCCACGGCCCACGCGATGGAGATGCCGTCGAAGGTCGAGGTGCCGCGGCCGATCTCGTCCAGGACGATGAGCGAGCGCGGCGTGGCGTTGTGGAGGATGTTGGCCGTCTCCTGCATCTCGACGAGGAACGTCGAGCGGCCGCGCGCGAGGTCGTCGGCCGCGCCGACGCGCGTGAAGACGCGGTCCACCAGCCCGATGCGGGCGGCGTCGGCGGGGACGAAGCTGCCGGCCTGCGCGAGGACGACGATGAGCGCGACCTGGCGCAGGTAGGTGGACTTGCCGGCCATGTTCGGGCCGGTGATGACGAGGATCTGGCGCGAGGCGCGGTCGAGGCGGGCGTCGTTCGGGACGAAGCGCTCGGAGCCGGGCAGCTGCTCGACGATCGGGTGGCGGCCGCCGCGGATGTCGATGGCGTCGCTTTCGTCGATCTCCGGGCGCGCGTAGCCGAGGGCGAGGGCGCGGTCGGAGAAGGCGCAGAGCACGTCGAGGCGCGCGACGGCGTCCGCGACGCCCTGGATCTCGCCGGTGCGCGCGACGACGTGCGCGCGGAGCTCCTCGAAGAGGCGCTGCTCGAGCTCGAGGGCCTTCTCCTGGGCGCCGGCGATGAGCTGCTCGCGCTCCTTGAGGGCGGGCGTGGTGAAGCGCTCGCCGCCGGCGATCGTCTGCTTGCGCTGGTAGTCGTCTGGGACGTTGCCGAGCTGGGAGGCGGTGACCTCGATGAAGTAGCCGAAGACGCGGTTGAAGCGGACCTTGAGGTTCTTGATGCCGGTGCGCGCGGCCTCGGAGGCCTGGTACTGCGCGATCCATTCGCGGCCGTCGGTCTGCGCGTCGCGGAGGGCGTCGAGCTCGGGCGAGAAGCCGCGCCGGACGACCCCGCCGTCGGCGAGCGTCGCGGGGGGCTCGTCGGCGAGCGTGCGGTCGATCTCGTCGGCGAGCTCGGGGAGCGGGAGGAGGCCGCCGAGGACTTCGGAGAGGAGGGCGGAGGAGGCGGCCGCGGGGGCGAGGCGCTCGCGGAGGGCCGGGACGGCGCGGAGCGCGGCGGAGATGGCGGCGACGTCGCGCGCGCCGCCGCGGCCGAGCGAGACGCGGGCGATGGCGCGCGCCAGGTCGCGGACGGCGGAGAGCGCGCTGCGCAGGGGGGTGAGGGCGGAGCGGCCGGCGACGAGGGCGCCGACGGCGTCGAGGCGCGCGTCGATCGCGGGCTTGTCGCAGAGCGGGCGAGCGAGCCAGGCGCGCAGGAGGCGCGCGCCCATCGGGGTGCAGGTCGCGTTGAGAACCTCGTAGAGCGAGGCGCCGGGGCTGCGGCCGGTGCCGTCCGGGAAGAGGTTGAGGTGCGCGCGCGTGGTCTCGTCGAGCGCGAGGTGGCCGGACGAGGGGCGCAGCGCGAGGCGGCGGACGTGGGCGACGTCGCGGTGCAGGTCGTCGCGCACGCGGCGCAGGAGCGCGCCGGCGGCGGCGTCGAGCGCGGGGCGGCCCTCGCAGCCGAAGCCGTCGAGCGAGGCGACGCCGAAGTGGCGCAGCAGCTCGTCGTGAGCCGAGACGGGGTCGAAGTACCATTCGTCGACGGGCGTCACGCACGTGACGCCGGCCTCGGCGAGCGCGGCGAGGACCTCGCCGTCGCGCGGGGCGGGCGGGGCGCCGGCGCGGTCGGGGACGATCGCCTCGCCGGGGGCGAGCCGTGCGAGGCAGGCGGAGAGCTCGGCGCGGTCCGCGGGCGCCTCGCAGAAGAGCTCGCCGGTGGAGAGCTCGAGCACGCCCACGACGAACCCCTGCGCACCCTTGGCGGGCTCGGGGACGACGGCGACGAGGTAGTTGTCGGCGTCGTCGGCCAGGAGCGTCTCCTCGGTGATCGTGCCGGGGGTGACGATGCGGGTGATCTCGCGGCGGACCATGCGGCCGCCCTTGACGCTCCTCGGGTCCTCCATCTGGTCGCAGATGGCGGCCTTGAGGCCGGCGCGGACGATCTTGGCGAGGTAGGCGTCGATCGCGTGGTGCGGGATGCCGCACATCGGCTGGCCGGCGCGGTGGGTGAGGGCGAGGCCGAGGAGGGGGGCGGCGCGGCGGGCGTCGTCCATGAACAGCTCGTAGAAGTCCCCGAGGCGGAAGAGGAGCAGCGCGTCGCCGTCCAGCTCCTGCCGCATCGCGCGGTATTGCCGCAGCATCGGGGTGAGTTCTTCGGACATTTTTCGTTGCGCTCCGGCGTGCGCCGCAACGCGCCGCGCAGTCTAGCAGAACGAACCCCGGTTTTCAACCGGCGCCGCGCTTGTCGTCGTCTCCGGGCAGGGGGACGAGCAGGGCGCCGAGGAGGGCGCCGAGGGCGTTCGCGGAGGCGTCGGAGAGCGTGCAGGTGCGCGCGACGAACGGAAGCAGCGCCTGCGCCAGCTCGAGCGCGCAGCCGAGCGAGGCGAAGGCGAGGGCGGCGTCGAGCCGCGGGGGAAGGCCCTGCGGGCGCTTCACGCGCCCGAGCAGCCAGGTCGCGGACAGCGTGGCGTAGCAGAGCGCGTGGAAGAGCCAGTCGAACGTCTGGACCTCCTCGGAGAAGGTCGCGTCGACCGCCTCGTGCGGATAGAGCGAGAAGAAGAGCGTGAACGCCAGCGCCGCCCCGAACGCGCCCCGCCACATCCCGCGCCGTTCCATCAACGCGATCGCCTTGTCCCGCAATCGTTGCGCCCTCTCGTTTCTCTCCATCGTCTCCCTTTCGATTCCACCGTGCGTGATTTTTATCGTTTCATCTTCTTCCGAAGCCGTTGTTCATCAGCTTTTGCCGGCCGTTTTCGTCACCCGTTTTCGCGTCGTTTGTCTGCCTATGCCAGCCGCCGTCCGCTCCACCGCGTCCGTTCGCGCTCCTCCCGTTCGGCCCGCAATCGTCGGAGGAACCCCGCCACGGTCGCGCTTTCCGGCGCGGCGAGCAGCACTCGCAATCGCTTCCGTGCGCCGGGCAGCCGTTCGCGCAACGTCGGCCGGATCTTCTTCTCGATTTCCGGATCGGCCGCAAGCAGCAGCTCCGCAGGCACCGGGTCGAAGAGGTCCTCCGCGTCGCGAGCCTCCCACGCGAGCCGGCGGTAGCCCGTGAGCGCCGCGTAGTGAGGCAGCAGATCCGGGCAGTTCTCGAAGATCCAGCCACGCAGGCCGCCGTTGCGCCCGACAATCTCGCCGTCGCTGTCGCGGATGAGCGAGCTGTCAACCGTCGACTCCGCGTCGAGTAGCATCGAGCCGAGGCGGATCTTCTCCTCCACATTCCCGCGTCCGCGCGCCTTCTCGAACTGCTCCCGCACCTCGTCGCCCGTCGGAGCGGACTTGGCGGAGAACACGCAGAGCCGGCGGATCGGCGCGCCCTTGCGGCGGGGACGGTCCGGCAGCCGCGGCATCCCGGGCTCGCGTGGCGGGGTGCCGGACCCCGCCACGGCGCGCTCCAGCGTCCCGAACCACGCCTGCCAGGCCAGGTCGCGCTTCGCGCGGGCGGCGGCGCGGCGCTTCGCGGCAGCGGGCTGCGAGGAGAGCGCGAGCGCCTCGCGCTCGCGCTCCGCTTCGCGTCTCTCGCGCTCTGCGGCGATCGAACGCAGGACACGAAGATACTCGCGGGGCGAGGATTCCCGCGCCTCGCGCAGACGCGCGGCGCACTCGCGGGCGAAGGCGCGGTCGACGCCCGCGCGAGAGCGGTAGGCCTGGACGCGGAGCGCCCGGAAACCCGAGGCGGCGAGCTTCGCGGACAACGCCACCGCGACAATCGGAATCGCGGCGACGAGAAGGTAGAGCGCGATACCGCCCCAGAACAAGTCGTTGTAGCCCGGCGAAGCGACCTTGAAGGGATAGCGCTCGTAGGATTGGCGAACGGCTTCGTGGTAGAGGAGGGCGGCGTTGATGCGGGCCTCCTCGCGGCGGCGGTCGGCGCGGCGAAGGGCGGCGGCGGAGATGGTTCGGCGGCGGGGACGGCGGGACATGGTTCAGGGCTCCAGGATTTCCAAGGATTCGGGATGGCGCGGGACGGTTCCGGCGAGAAACGCCGCGTCGGTCAGGTCCTTGTTCTTGATGACTTGAAAGGTTCCGCCCCGCCGGACGAGCACGACCTGCAAAGTCCCGAAGAAGTGTTCGCCTGGAACGAGCTTGCCGGCCCACGAAACCTCGTTCGTTGGATCGACGGGGGCGAGAAGGTCGTCGAGCGAGACGCGGAAGTTCGACGACCAGAGAACGGGCATCGAGTCGTCCTCGTCCTTCGCTCCGGCGAGAATGCAGCAGGATCGTTTCGGATCGAGGATTTCCTTGCGCAATCGGCGGGGAAGGACGGCTCGGAAGAAATCGGACGACGACGACCATTGCCCCTTTACGGGCCAGACGGGAGTTTCCCCTTTCGCTACGGCGGTCTCTTCCGCATTTGCGAGCATGGCATGGACTTCCTTGTAGAGCGGAGGATCGCTTATGGTCCGCCCGTGGAACCACCTGTCGCGGGCGAACAATGTGCAGATGACGAGAACGGGCAGGATGACGATCGTAGAAACGACCGTGATGATGATTGCTTCGGAGGACGGGCGTTGCATGGGAGGAGAATGGGGTGCGACGATTTCGCGTCGGGTTTCGTTTTCGCGCAATTCTACACCGCAGGAGCGGCGAAAGCAAGAAAAATCACGCACGGTGGAATCGAAGGCGAAAGAGGGGGATTTTTCGGTTGTTGGGCTCGGGGGACGGCGCGTGGGGGTGGTGGATGGAGTGCGGGCGGGAATGTGCAAATTCTGGAAAAGCGTGGAAAATGCAAAATTGGGGGTTCAACCCCTTGACACGGTCCGAACCCTCCTGTATTCTCGCTGTCGTCGCAACCCGCCGTGGCGGGGTGGCCACCCCGCCACTTTCAAAGAACGAAAACCGCAATGAAACGCCTTGTCTTCCTCCCCCTCCTTGCCCTCGCGCTTCCCGCGCCCGCGGACGAGACGTCCGAGACGAAGCTCTCCGTCGCCTACGAGAACGCCGCGTTCACGAACGTGCTCGCCGACATCGGCGCGAAGATGGATGCGGCGAATCCGGAGGATCCCTTCCGGTTCATGCTCCGGCTCGACCGTTCCGTCACGAACGCGCTTCCCGCCGTCACGCTCCGCGCCGACGACATCGCGCTCGGCGACCTGCTTTCAAGGCTCGACGCCCTGGCGGGGCTCTCCCACGTCGAGGACGTCGGCGGGTTCCGCTTCGTGTCGCCAAGGCCGCCCGAGCCGCCGCCCCGCACCCTTGCGGAGGCGCTCGAACGATTCCGGCGCCGTGCGTACCGAAGGAAGGGCGAATCGCTTCGCCTCTATGGCGTTCGGACCATCGCCGACGCTGGCGGCGGCACAGAATGGCTGTTCACCTGCGAATCGTGCCGATGGACGGCCGGGAATCCGTTCCAGGACGACGAAGCGGACGAGGAGGAGACGCAATGCACCGAGACGGTCGTCCTCCGGGTCGATTCCTCCGGCAAGGTGGACGAACGGTCGCGGGAACCCGCCGAGGAGCGCGTCTTCCCGCCCCTCTGGCCGCCATCCGCCCTCAACTACTGCCGCGCGGCGGGCATCGATCCCGACGCCCTCTCGAGCCTCGCCGCGGACGCCGAAACGAACATGGTATTCGTCGTCGGAACCAACGCGCCAATCCGGGTTTCCCGCGCGGAGCTCGCCCGTGCGGAGAAGGAGTACTTCTTCCGGACGGTCGCCGAGGCCGATCGCATCGTGGTTCGGGACGGCGGCTTCGACTGCTGCACCCCCGATGAAATCATCGACAGGCAGAAGGTTTTCGTCGTGATCACCAATGCGGCCGAAAGCGCCGCCTTCACGGCGATGATCCGGTTCGAGGATGGTTCCGGCGGGGGCCAGTGCATGTGCTGCGGCTACCCGGGCATCGACTGGTGGAAGGGCGGCGAACGGGTCGCCCTCACGTCCGTGCAGCATGGCCTGGCGCTCCGTTGGGGTTTCTTCTCCGACGACTACCCGTTCACCGAGGAATCGGCCAAGGCGCTCGTCCAATGGCTCAAAGACCGCGGAATCTCCGCAGACACGGATTGACACGCCCTTGCCCGCTCCCCGCGGGCGCGGTTTTCGCCTGGCGCCTGGCATCGGGCCAGACGCAAGACGACGAGACGACGAGAATCGCGGTTTCCGCTACAGCGCGGAGGCGAGGAGAGGGGCGGTCTCGGCGGCGTCGAGGCCCGCGGCGAGGGAGGCGAAGGAGCCCTCGTCGCGAAGGCGAAGGAGGGAGGAGAGGAGGGCGTCGCCGCGGGGGAGGGAGGAGTCGGCGCGGAGGAGGGAGAGGAGGGGATCGCCCTCGGCGGCCTCGGGGCCGAGCCAGATCAGGGTCTCGCAGAGCGCGTCGAAGGCACCGCGGCTTGCGTGCAGGACGTTGTCGAAGGGATCGATCCGCATTGCGAGCGCCTCGCGCCGGTCGTAGAGGTAGCCGCGGATCGACTCCTCGAGCGCGCCGGCGGGGTTCTCGTCGCCGATCACGACCTCGTTGAAGTCGCGCCACGGGATGTCGAAATCCAGGAGCATCGCCATCGCGCCCGGGCCGGAGGGGTCCGCGTAAGGCGCGCGCTCGGCGGGGTAGAAGCCATTGAGGACGTAGACCCCGCCGGGGCCGGCGGGGTGCAAAACCTCGCCATGCTCGTGGGCGTGCTCGTGACCTTGCGCATGACCATGCTCGTGGGCGTGCTCGTGACTGTGCTCGCGACCATGCTCGTGGGCGTGGCCGCAGTCGCAGTCGTGGTCGTGGTGGGCGTGGCGGAGGCCCTCGGGCTCGAGGAGCGCGGCGTAGAGGCCGCCGCCGAAGTCCTCGGCGCCGCGGGCGATCCAGGCGCGCAGGAGGCCGTCGGGGTCGAGGACGAGGCGGTCCATCGCGGCGAAGGGGGAGAGGAGGCGCCCGGCGGAAACGACGGCGGCGAAGTCCTCCTCGAAGACCTCGGAGAAGCGCGCGCGGGCGTCGGCGCCGAAGAGCGCGGCGGGGTCCGGCGCGAGGGCCGCGCGGGCGGCGGGGCCGACATGGCGGTCGTAGCGCTCCGCGAGGCCGGCCATGGGGAGCGGGACGCGGCGCGCGACGGCGACGCCGGCCTCCTCGAAGCGGTCGCCGATCGCGGTCACGACGGCCTGCGACGACATCGCGTGGGGCTTGAGGAAGGCGAAGGCGCGGCTACGCATCGGCGGGGCCTCCGCCGAGGGGGAGCGGGCGGTGCGTGAAGCGCGCCTCGCCCGAGACGAACGGCGCGACGGTCTGGCCGGCGCCGCGCAGGATCCACTTGTAGGTCGTGAGGCCCTCGAGCCCGACCGGCCCGCGGGCGTGGAGCTTGCCGGTCGAGATGCCGACCTCGGCGCCGAGGCCGAAGCGGAAGCCGTCGGCGAAGCGCGTGGAGCAGTTCCAGAAGACGTCGGCCGAGTCGACGGCGGCGAGGAAGCGCTCGGCGGCGGCGCGGTCCTGCGCGACGATGGCGTCGGTGTGGTGCGAGCCGTGGGCGTTGGCGTGGGCGACGGCCTCGTCGAGCGACGGGACGACGCGCACGGAGAGGACGAGCCCGAGGTACTCTTCGTCCCAGTCGGCGTCCGTGGCGGGGTTCATCGAGGGGACGATCGCGCGCGCGGCCTCGTCGCCGCGCAGCTCGACGCCCTTCTCCGCCATCGCGGAGGCGAGGGCGGGCAGGAAGGCGGGCGCGACGGCCTCGTGGACGAGGAGCGTCTCGATGGAGTTGCAGGTCGAGGGCGCCTGCGTCTTGGCGTCGACGGCGATGCGCACGGCCATCGCGACGTCGGCGGAGGCGTCGACGTAGAGGTGGCAGAGGCCGGAGGAGTGGCCCATCACGGGGATGCGGGTGCTCTCCTGGATGTGGCGGACGAAGGCGTTCGAGCCGCGCGGGACGACGAGGTCGATGTCGCGGTCGCACGCGAGCATCGCGGCGACGTCCTCGCGGGACTCCAGGAGCGCGATCCAGTCCGCCGGGATGCCGGCGGCGGCGGTCGAGGCGCGGATGGCGGAGAAGAGCGCGCGGTTCGTGCGCAGCGCCTCGCGCCCGCCCTTGAGCAGGCAGGCGTTGCCGCTCTTGAGGCAGAGCGAGGAGATCTGCACGAGGGCGTCGGGGCGCGACTCGAAGACGACGCCGACGACGCCGAGCGGGCAGGCGACGCGCTCGAGGACGAGGTCCGGTGCGAGCTCGGTGCGGAGCTGGACGCGGCCGACGGGGTCGGGGAGGGCGGCGAGGGCGTCGAGGCCGTCGAGGAGTCCGGCGAGCTTCCTTTCGTCGAAGGAGAGGCGGGCGGCGAGGGGCGCGTCGAGCCCCTCCGCGGCGGCGGCGGCGAGGTCTTCGCGGTTCGCGGCGAAGATCTCCTCCGCATGGTCGCGGAGGCCGGCCGCCATGGCGGCGAGGGCGGCGTTGCGGACCTCGGCGGAGGACCGGGAGAGCGGCCCGGCGGCGGCGCGCGCGGCGCGGGCGAGATCGGCGACGTCCATGGAGGGAGGGGTCTGGCTAGTGCTTGAAGGAGCGCTGGCCGGTGAAGACCATCGCGACGTTGTGCTCGTTGCAGCAGTCGATGACGTCCCAGTCGCGCAGCGCGCCGCCGGGCTGGACGATCGCCGTCACGCCCTCGCGGATGCCGACCTCGGCGCCGTCGCGGAACGGGAAGAACGCGTCGGACACCATCGCGGAGCCCGCGATGCCGCCGTGCTCGGCCTTCGACATCTCGTCGACCTCGGCCTCCTTCTTCTTCCCGTCCTCCTCGCCGAACTTGCCGCGCAGCTCGTTGTAGGGCGTCTGCCACTTCTCCCACGCGAACCAGTCCGCGAGCTTGCGGTAGGCCTTGTCGCGCGCGATCTCCGCGACGCCGACGCGGTCCTGCTCGCCGGTGCCGATGCCGACCGTGCAGCCGTCCTTGATGTACAGGACGGAGTTGGAGGTGACGCCGGCCTCGACGAGCCAGCCGAACACGAGGTCGTCCATCTCCTTCGCCGTGGGCTGGCGGGCGATCCTGTGGACGGAGCCGTCCTTGCGCGTCACCTCGGCGGGGAGGAAGTCCGCGCCCTTGCGGGCGAGCGGAGAGAACGACCACTGCGCGACGAGGCCGCCGTCGATGAGCGACTTGAAGTCGACGAAGCGCTTGGCGGCGAACTCGGAGAGGCGCGCCATGTTGCCGATGCGCATGACGCGCAGGTTCTTCTTCTCGGCGAAGACGTCCATCACGCCGGGCGCGAACTCGGGCGCGACGACGACCTCGGCGTAGTTCTCCGCGATGAGCTTCGCGGTCTCGAGGTCGCACTCGCGGTTGAGCGCGATGCAGCCGCCGAACGCGGCGAGGCGGTCGGCCTTGTTCGCGCGGAAGTAGGCCTCGGCGAGCGTGGAGCCGAGCGCGACGCCGCAGGGGTTGTTGTGCTTGACGATGATCGCGCAGGGCTTCTCCTGCAGGTAGCGCAGGATGTTGAGCGCGTTGTCGGCGTCGGTGAGGTTGGTCTTGCCCGGGTGCTTGCCGGTCTGCAGCAGCTCCGGCTCCGAGGCGAGCGGGTTGCCGGGGTCGATCGCATGGACGTCGCCAAGGGCGAGGTTGCCGCCGACGAGCTTGTAGACGGCGGCCTCCTGGCCGGGGTTCTCGCCGTAGCGGAGGCCCTTGCGGACGCCGTCCACGACCCAACCGACCTTCTCGTAGCGGAGGGTCTGGCGCGAGTCGCCGTCGATGAAGGAGATCTCCATCGCGGGCGTGAAGTGGTCGTCCATGATGGTCTTGTAAGCTTGCTTGAGGTCGGGCATGGCTTTCGTCAGGTTAGAGGTTAGAGGTTAGAGGTGGGAGATGGGAAGCGAGGAATGGATGGGATGGAACGGCGGCGGAGTCTAGCACACCGCCCCGGCACCCGCAAACCAGAAGAACGCCGCGGACGCGACTCGCGTCCACGGCGTTCGTCTGGCGTCCGGAGCGGGCTATGGCAGCTTCGCGCGGGGAACGGCGAGCTCGTCGTCCGTCGGAATCTGGTCGGTCATCGTCCGGTCGTTGTACTTCTGGTACGCGACGAGGTCGAAGTAGCCCGTGCCGGTGAGTCCGAAGAAGATGTTCTCCTCGATCCCCTCCCGCTTGCAGCGCAGCGCCTCGTCGATCGCCGCGCGGATCGCGTGGCTCGACTCGGGCGCGGGCAGCGTGCCCTCGGTGCGCGCGAAGAACTCCGCCGCCTCGAAGACCGCGGTCTGCTCCACGGACACCGCCTCCATCATCTTGTCGTGGTAGAGCTGCGAGAGGATCGTGCTCATGCCGTGGAAGCGCAGGCCGCCGGCGTGGTTGGCGCTCGGGATGAAGTCGGCGCCGAGCGTGTACATCTTCGCGAGCGGGCAGATGCGGCCGGTGTCGCAGAAGTCGTAGGCGAAGACGCCGCGCGTGAAGCTCGGGCAGGACGCCGGCTCGACCGCGACGATGCGGTAGTCCTTCTCGCCGCGGAGCTTCTCGCCCATGAACGGCGCGATGAGGCCGCCGAGGTTCGAGCCGCCGCCCGCGCAGCCGATAATGACGTCTGGCTTCACGCCGAGGCGCTCGAAGGCGCGGTGCGCCTCGAGGCCGATGATCGACTGGTGCAGGAGCACCTGGTTGAGGACGGATCCGAGGACGTAGCGGTAGCCCTCGTGCTTCACGGCGTATTCGACGGCCTCGCTGATCGCGCAGCCGAGCGAGCCGGTGGTGCCGGGGTGCTCGGCGAGGATCTGGCGGCCGACGTCGGTCGTGTCCGACGGCGAGGGCGTGACGTCCGCGCCGTAGGTGCGCATGACCTCGCGGCGGAAGGGCTTCTGCTCGTAGGAGCACTTCACCATGAAGACCTTGCAGTCGAGGCCGAAGAACGCGCACGCCATCGAGAGCGCGGTGCCCCACTGGCCGGCGCCCGTCTCGGTCGTGACGCCCTTGAGGCCCTGCTTCTTGGCGTAGTAGGCCTGGGCGATCGACGAGTTGAGCTTGTGCGAGCCGGAGGTGTTGTTGCCCTCGAACTTGTAGTAGATGTGGGCGGGCGTGCCGAGCGCCTTCTCGAGGAAGTAGGCGCGGACGAGGGGCGACGGCCGGTACATCTTGTAGAAGTCGGAGATATCCTTCGGGATCGGGAAGAACTTCGTGTCGTTGTCGAGCTCCTGCTGCACCAGCTCCTCGCAGAAGACGTGGCCGAGCTCGTCGGCCGTGCAGGGCTCGCGCGTGGCGGGGTTCAGCAGCGGCGCGGGCTTGTTCTTCATGTCCGCGCGAAGGTTGTACCACGACGTCGGGATGTCGTCTTCGGGGAGATAGGTCTTGTAGGGGACGTCGCTCATTCGGGATTCCTCTTGGGTCTTGTGGTCCTGTGGTCTTGTGGTCGGATTGTTCGGCGTCCTTTCGTGGCGTCGACGGGCGGGATGATACTATTAACAGAAACACAAGTCAAGTGGAAAATTTGCGTCATATCGCACGCTCAAACCCTCTGGCTCGCGGATTGCTGCAACTGTAATTCCACCGTGCGCAAAAATACTTCGTTTTACCGCTTCCAAAGCAAACGAATCGTTGAAAATCACGCACGGTGAAATCGAACCGCGGCGGAGACGATCTGGCGTGCTCTCCGGACGGTAAGAAAGGAGCGGGAAGGGGCGCGGGGCGGGACTCGGGGAGGGAGGGACGCGGGCGCGGGGGAGAACAAGCGGGCCTACGCGAGGCGGCCGGACTCGAGGCGCAGGGTGCGGTCGCAGCGCGCGGCGATGGCGTCGGTGTGCGTCACCATCGCGAGCGCGGGCGGCGCGGAGGAGAAGGCGCCCGCGAGGTCGAAGACGAGGTCGAGGATCTGCATGCCCGTGGAGGCGTCGAGGTTGCCGGTGGGCTCGTCCGCGAGGAGGATCTCCGGACCGTTCATGAGCGCGCGCGCCACGGCGACGCGCTGCTGCTCTCCTCCGGAGAGCTCCGCGGGGCGGTGGTTGAGGCGGTCGCCCAGGCCCGCGGCGCGCAGGAGCTCGCGGGCTCGCTCCGTCGCGCCGCGGCGCGCGGCGGCGCCGAGCGCGAGCGCGGGGAGCCGCACGTTCTCGACGATCGTGAGCTCCGGAAGGAGGTGGAACGACTGGAAGACGAAGCCGATCTTCGAGGCGCGGAGCCGGGCGCGGGCGCGCTCGCCGGCGCGCAGCAGGTCGCACCCCGCCACCTCGATGCGCGCGCCGCAGCCGCGGTCGGGGCGGTCGAGGCCGCCGAGGAGGTTCAGCAGCGTGCTCTTGCCCGAGCCCGACTTCCCGAGGATCGCGACGTGCTCGCCCGGCTCCACCGAGAGCGAGACGCCGTCCAGCACGCGGATCGGCGCCGCGCCCGGAAGGCGGTAGGTCTTGGCGAGGTTTTCGGCGAGGAGGGCGGGCATCGAGGGGTTGAAGGGGAAAAGTTTAAAGTTTAAAGGTCAAAGTTGGCCGTGCGACCGTGCGGCTATTCCTGGTTGATGGCCTTGACGGGGTCGAGGCGGGAGGCGAGCCACGCGGGGAGGAAGCTGGCGGCGAAGCAGAAGGCGAAGACGGTGCAGAGGACGGCGGCGACGTCGGTCGTCACAATGCGCCAGGGGATCTCGGGAAGGCCGTAGACGGCCTCCGGGAAGACCTCGATCCCCATCGAGGCGAGCCAGGCGACGAGGCGCTGGAGGTTGTGCAGGACGAGCCAGCCGAGGCCGTAGCCGAGCGCCTCGCCGGCGACGCACTGCAGGAGGCCGCTCAGGACGAACGCCGAGCGGATCTGCCCGGCGGAGAAGCCCAGCGCCTTCATGAGGCCGATCTCGCGCGTCTTTTGGATCGTGATGACGATGAGCGTGTTGGTGACGCAGAACGCCGCCACGACCGCGATGAACGCCAGCAGGATGAACATCATCATCTTCTCGGTGCGCAGCGCGTTGAAGAGCATCGCGTCCTCGTCCTGCCACGTCGAGACGGCGTAGAGCGGCCCGAGCGCCTCCGCGAGCGCCTGCGCCTGCACGTGCGCGAACTCCGGGGCCGCGACCTGCACCTGGACGAGCCGCGCGCCGCCGTCCATGCCCATCAGGTCGCGCGCCATGCCGAGCGAGCAGACGACCATCCCGTCGTCGAACTGCGCCATCTTCATGTCGTAGACGCCGGAAATCCGGAGCTCCTCCGGGAAGTAGAGCTCGTCGGCCGAGCGGAGGTTGAGCGGCGAGTAGCAGAGGAAGCGGCCGCCGGGCCCGGTCCAGAGCCGGCGCGCGAGCGTGCGGCCGACGAGGGCGCGGTCCCCGGACGGGTCGAAGACGCCGGCGACGAGGTTCGAGGCCGCGTTGCGGAGGATCGACGGGCGGTCCGGGTCGATGCCGACGACGGTGACCGCGATCGGGTCGCCGCCCTCGTCCGAGCGGATCATCGCCGGGAACACGATCGCGGGGCAGGCGCTCGCGACGCCCGGGACGGCCTCCGCGGCGCGGCAGACCGCCTCGGGGTCGGCGACGACGCCGTCCGGCGTGCGCGCGGCCACGACGATGTGCGGCTTGAACGAGAGGATCTTCTCGCGCCAGACGTCGCCGAACCCGGTCATCACCGCCAGCACGATCATGAGGATCGCGACGCCGAGCGTCACGCCGAGCACCGTGATCACCGGGATGGCGGACGCGAAGCTGCGGCGCGGCCGCAGGTAGGCGAGGGCGAGATAGAGCGGAAACGGCATGGCCCGCAGTATACGGAAAAGCCCCGCGCGCGGCAAGCGGCGGGGCCTCTCTCGGTTCCGAAAGCCGGACTATTCGCCCTTGATGGCGCCGGTGGGGCAGGCCCCCTCGCACGCGCCGCAATCGACGCAGGTGGCGGGGTCGACCTTGCACTTGTCGCCGTCCTGGGAGATGGCCTCCACGGGGCAGGTGTCCTTGCACGCGCCGCAGCCGACGCAAACTTCCGTATCGATCTTTCTGGGCATGGTGTGAATCCTCGTTTGAGCATGGTCCGGCGCGGCCTGGGCGGATTGCCCGGATCGGGTCGCGCCCGGATGCGGCGAGACTATCACCGCGACGGAGGATAAGGCAAGGCAAAACTTATTAGACCGACCTAACTCCGCTCCGTCCCCCCCGGGGGGGAATGGTGCGCCCGGCTGGACTTGAACCAGCGACGAAAGGATTATGAGTCCTCTGCTCTGACCGACTGAGCTACGGGCGCGGAAGCCGCGGCGGAGTCTACCACGCCGCCGCCCCCGGCGCAACCGGCTTGCCGTGGTCCGGCGCGGCGGCTATAATCCGGCCGCATGAACGGAAACGACACGACAGATCCCGCCGCCGCGGGGGCGGACCCCGCCACGGCGCCGGAGGCGCCCGCCGCCCCGGCGGCCGCCGGCGGCGCGCGGCGCGCGGCGATCGCGCTCGTCGGGCGGCCGAACGTCGGCAAGTCCGCGCTCTTCAACCGCATCGCGCGCAGCCGCATCGCCATCGTCCACGAGCAGGAGGGCGTCACGCGCGACCGCCTCGAGCGCACGGTCGACCGCGACGGCCGCCGCTTCACGCTCGCCGACACGGGCGGCATCTTCGCGCTCGACGGCGAGCGCGTCGCCGACCGCATCGACGCGGGCGTCCGCGCCCAGGCGCTCGCCGCGCTCGACGGCGCCGCGGCGGTCGTGCTCGTCGTGGACGTCCAGGCCGGCCTGCACCCGCTCGACATCGAGGTGGCGCGCCTGCTGCGCAAGGCCGGCGCGGGCGCGGTCGTCGCCGCGAACAAGGCCGACAACGACGCGCTCGCGCTGCACGCGGCGGAGTTCGCGCGGCTCGGATTCCCCGTCTTCCCCGTCTCGGCGCTGCACGGCCGCGGCGTGGACGCGCTCCTGGAGGCGTGCTACGCGAAGCTCCCGCCGCCGGCGCCGGAGCCGTTCGGCGCGGGGCCGGAGGACCGGTTCGAGGAGTGCGTCGTCGCCGTCGTCGGCCGCCCGAACTGCGGCAAGTCCTCGTTCCTCAACCGCGCGCTGCGCGCCGAGCGCGTGATCGTCTCGGACGTGCCCGGCACGACGCGCGACCCGATCGACATCCCGTTCGAATACGACGGCAGGCGCTACACCCTGATCGACACGGCGGGCGTGCGGCGCGAGGCGCGCGTCGACTCCGCGGTGGAGCGCTACAGCCGCTTCCGGATGCAGGACGCGGTGGAGCGCGCGGACCTGCTCGTGCTGATGCTCGACGCCGAGCGCGGCGTGGGGCTCCTCGACCGGCAGCTCGCGGGCATCGCGGCGCGCGAGGGCAAGAGCTGCGTCGTCGCGGTGAACAAGTGGGACCTGGCGAAGGAGACGGAGCGGCAGTTCCTGGAGCGGCTCGCCGCGGACCTGCCGTTCATGGCGCACTGCCCGGCGGTCTTCCTTTCGGCGAAGACCGGGCGGGGCGTCTCCCGCGTCCTGGCGGCGGTCTCGCACGTCGCGCGCGCCGCGCGCCAGACGCTCCCGACCGGCCCGCTCAACCGCTGCCTGCAGGAGGCGTGCTCCTCCAACGCCGCGCCCTCGCGCGCGGACCGTCCGCTCAAGCTGCACTACGCGGTGCAGACGGGCGCGAACCCGATCCGCGTCCGCCTCTTCGTGAACGACCCGCGGCGCATGCCGGCCTCGTTCGGGCAGTTCCTCGCGAACACGCTGCGCAAGGCGTTCGACCTGGCGGGCGTGGGCGTGCTGCTGCAGTTCCGGGCGCGCGAGCGCCGCAACCCCGACGGCACGCCGAAGGCCGCGCCGGCGCCCTCGAACCTGCGCGCCGCGCGCGCGGCGAAGAAGGCCGCGGGCAAGTCGCGCACGCGCCGCCGCGCGATGCCGCGCGGCTAGTCCCCCTCGCGGAGCCCCGGGACGGTGGAGAGGGGGAGCTCCTCGCGGCCGTCGGGCCCGATCTGCTCGAAGGCGGCGATGCGGTTCGCCTCGCGGTCGTGCCAGACCCAGGCGATTCCGTTCCTCCAGCGGCGCGCCATGTAGCGGTCGCCGTGGTGCTCGCGCGGCGCGGAGAAGCGCGCGAGGAGGCCCTCGTGGCCTCCGACCGTGCGCGGCTCGGAGGAGAGGATCTCGATCCGGTTCGTGCGGACGACGCGCGCGTAGAAGTCGAGAAGGGAGTCCTCGCCGCGGAGGGAGGAGGCGAGCCCCCAGCGCCGGAACGTCGCGCGCGAGCGGCCCTTCTCCTGCTCGAACGACACGAGGACGTTGGCGGGCAGCACGACCATGTCCTCGACGCGGTAGTCGCGCGGCAGGACGGCATGGATCCCGAAGAGATGGTATTCGCAGACGTCCGGGTCGTCGTTGAAGTCGCAGGACGAGAGCACGGGCGCGACGATCTCGCGCCGACCGCGCGCGTCGGCCGCGCCCTCGAAGATCCAGCGCACGAGCCGCCCGCCGGCGCGGTCGTAGGCGAGCGCCTGGACGGGGAGCGCGTCGTCGAGCCAGCCGACGAGGAACGCGCCGCGCTCCTCCGTCCGGAGGTCGTCGCGGCGCAGGCCGCGCTCGCGCGCCGCGGCGCGGCCGAGGAGGTTCCGCTCGAGGAACGTCGCCATCGTCGTGGCGCGGTCGGGCTCGCGCTCGCACGGCTCCCAGCTCGCGGTGGCGCGGAGGCCGTCGCGATTGGCGAACTCGAGGCGGCCGTCGCGGTCCTCGACCGAGTAGCGCGAGACCTCCCAGTCGCCGGGAACGGCGCCGCGGAGGTGGTGCCAGGCGAAGGGGGCGAAGCCGGCGGGGATCGGTTGGGCGGACATGCGGCGAAGTCTAGCACAACCCCGCCGCGATCCGTCAAGGGCGCATCGCGCGCGCAAGCGCACACATGGTATTGACACGCGGGCGCGGGAGGGAATATACTTCGCCCCGTGCGTCACCTCCGGAAGAAGGGGATGGCGCCTCCGGGAAAATCGAACATGAATACATCCATGCTCCGCACCGTGTGGGGGCGCTTCGCCGTGGTGGCGGCCGCCCTCGTGTCCCTCGTCGCTCCGCCGGCCTCGGCCGCCACGGCCCTGGATCCGTCCCAGTTCAGCTGCAAGGCCACGTTCACCGTGGCCGGCTACACGGGGACGGAACCGCTCACGAACTTCCCCGTGCTGGTGAAGTTCGCCGCCGGTTCGCCGTCCGGGTTCACCTACGGCGACTGCGCCGCGGACGGTTCCGACATGCGCTTCGCGGACGACGCCGGTAACCTCATCCCGCACGAGTTCGAGGTCTGGGATCCGACGGGCACGTCGCTTGCCTGGGTCCGCGTCCCGGTCGTGACGAACGGCGCGTCGTTCACCGCGTTCTTCGCGTCGAACGGCTCCCCCCGGTCCGACGAGGACGTGTGGGCGCGCTACGCGGTCGTCATCCACGGCGGGACGGGCGCCACGAACGCCGTCGCCGGGGGCCCGACCGTCTCGATCGGCAACACGACCTACGTCTATCCGGACGCGGGCGCCGGCATCGTCGGCGGCGGCATCCGGAAGACGACGGGCAACGCGATCGCCGTCAACGTCGCCATGGGGACCACCACCAACTCCACGACGCTCGAAAACACCGGCAGGTTCTCCGTCTCCGGCTGGTTCAAGCGCAACGGCAACGGCGGCAACCAGAACAACGGCACGCACGTTCTCGCCGCGAGCCGTGCGGGGTGGGACAACGGCGATGGTTTCCTCTGGCTCCAGGAGCAGGGCCGATACATCTCCATCGCTGCCAAAGGCGGCAGCGGCGGCCACCAGTGGCAGAGCGGCTCCCACCTGCTCGCGGACAAGACGTGGGCCCACGTTTCGTTCGCCTACGAGAGCGGCGTGTCGCTCACGTCCTGGTTCAACGGCGAGCAGGACCAGACGAAGGCGTCCCCCGGCAACCTCGTGAGCTCGGGCGGCACGTGGACGTTCGGCTCCTACGCGAACACGGGGTCCAACGACTCCTTCATCGGCGACATGGACGAGCTGCGCGTTTTCGACGGCGTGGCCACCGTCAACTGGATGAAGGCCGAATACGACACCGTCGCGAACGCGTCGTTCCTCACGGCCGGCGAGGTGCTGCCCGTCGACCCCGCCGCGCCGCGGATCGCCGCCCCCGCCGTTGTGGAGGGCATTTGCCGGCTCGACGTCTCCTTCGCCTGCTCGGTCGACGGCGCGACGGTGACCTACCGCCTCGCGGCCCCCGGCGAAGACCCCGACGACGCGACTCCCGTCGTCGTCACTTCCTCTTCCACGGCGGACGCGCCGCTCGCCATCCCGCTCGCGGGCCTCGTCGGCGACGCGGTCTACACGATCGTCCTCGAAGCCGAGAAGGACGGCCACGCGGCCCGACCGGTCAAGATCACGGCGTCGCCGTTCGGCGCGGACGCGGCGTTCACGCCGTCCGAGCCCGCGAACGACGTCCGCACCCGCGCGGGCGGCGACGAAGTGCACGTCCTCTCCGCGAGCGGCACCTTCACGCTCGCCACGCGGCGCCGCGTCCGCCTGCTCGCGGTCGGCGGCGGCGGCGGTTCCGGCTGGGGCAGCAGCGAAGGCGGCGCGGGCGGCGGCGCGGGCGGCATGCTCGAGGTCTCCAACGTCGTGCTCCGGGCCGGCACCTACCGCTACGAGATCGGCGCGGGCGGCGCGCCCGGCAAGGCCGACGCCGAACGGGGTGGCAACGGCGGCGACACGGTTCTCTACTGGACGAACCCCGACACGGGCGTCGAGACCGAGCTCTACCGCGCCTACGGCGGCGGCGGTTCCGGTTGCCACAATACCCGCAGCGGACTCGCCGGCGGCAGCGGCGGCGGCGCGGTCTACCGCGGTGGGAACGAGTGGGGCAATCCCGGCGGCGGCACGATCGGCCAGGGCCACGACGGCGGCGGCTGGACGGTCAAGCCCGCCACCACGGTCGGCTCCTCCGGCGGTGGCGGCGCGGGCGCTCCCGGCGAGACCGGCACCGCCACAAAGGGCGGCGACGGCGGCGACGGCCTGCCCTCCGACATCACCGGCGAAGAAATCTGGTACGCCGGCGGCGGCGCCGCCGCGCGCCGCAACCAGAACGATTACGCCGCCAATCCCGGCAAGGGCGGACGCGGCGGCGGCGGCGACGGGGCGATCCCCGGCCACTACACCGGCCTTTCCGACGTCCACAACGGCGTCGACGGCCTCGGCGGCGGCGGCGGCGGCGGACTCGCCTGGGAATGGCGCAGCCAGAACTGGGTCAACTGCTTCGGCGGCCGCGGCGGCTCCGGCACGCTCATTTTGCGCTTCTCCGTCGCCCCGCAGTCCGCCCCCGAGCTCGCCTCGGCGCAGACGGAGGCCACGGGACGCACGGTCGCGACGTTCTCCGGCACGGTCGAAACCGTCGGCGACGATGCCGCGACGGCGAACCTCGTCCTGACGGTCGGCGGCGCGGACGAAACGGTCGCGACCGGCCTCCGGACGGGCGAGGCCTTCTCTTTCGAAAAGACGTTCGAGCCCGGCGCGACCGTCGCCTGGTCGCTGGCTATCTCGAACAACCTCGGCGCCGTCTCCGCGCCCGTCGTCGGCACGCTCGAGATGCCGGCCGACGATCCCGTGGCGATCACGACGAGCGGGGCGACCGAGACGCGCACGGTCGGCACCGACACGGTCGCGATCTTCAACAACACGGCCTCCGCCAGTTCCTTTACGGTCCCGGCCGGCGGCGCCTGGGTCGAGGCGCTCCTCGTCGGCGGCGGCGGCGCGGGCGGCTACGCCTGGGACTCACGTCCCGGCGCAGGCGGCGGCGCGGGCGGCTTCGTCCACGAAACCTCGCTCTTCCTCGAGGCGGGGACCTACACGGTGACGGTGGGCGCCGGCGGCAAGGGCCGCGAGGACGGCGTCAACAAGAAGGACAGCACCTCCTCCGGCAACTCCGGCGCCCCCTCGATCATCCAGCGCGACGGCGTAGACGTCCTGCGCGCACATGGCGGCGGCGGCGGCGCGGGTCGCTATTCGGCCAACGGGGCGGACCGGCGCGACACCGACCTCTACGGACAGGGCGCCGCCGCCCGTCCCGCGGGCGGCGCGAGCACGGGCGGCGCGAACCCCCGCCAGACGCAGAACTACGGCTGGGCCGACGTGGCCGGCCGCCAGCCGGACGTCCCCTCGCAGGGCAATCCCGGCGGCGCGGGCGTTGGCGCGAGAATCTCCAACGCGAGCGGCTCCGACTATTACCAGTTCGCCGGCGGCGGGGGCGGCGCGGGCGCGCCGGGCGACGACGGCGATCCCGTCGCGCAGACGGAGGGCTCCGGCGGCGATGGTCTGCCGTGCTCCATCACCGGGGAGGAGGTCTGGTATGCCGGCGGCGGCGGTGCCGGCTCCGGCTATCGGGCGCCCGGCGACCGCGCTGCGTCCGCCGGCGGCGGCGGCAAGGGCGGAGGCGGCGTCGGACAGCGCTGGAAGGGCGCGATCGATGCGGACAACAAGGGCGTCGACGGCCTCGGCGGCGGCGGTGGCGGCGGCGGCAACAACTACGGCAACAACAGCAACAACGACTCCTCCGTGATCGGGCACTCCGGCGGCAGCGGCACCGTGATCGTCCGCTGGCGCTCGGTGGCCGAAAGCGACTTCACCGTCGCGCCCCAGGCGCCCGAGCCCGCCTTCATGGGCGCCCGTTTCGCGGGGACGGTCGAAACCGATGGCGGCGCGGGCGGCGTGACCGTCGAAATCGGCACGGCGGCGGCGGGATCCTCCGAAACCAACTGGGTCGTGGCCGCGACCGGTCTCGCCGCGGGCGACGCCTACGACTTCACGCTCACCGGCCTTGCGTCCGGCACGACCTACGGCTGGGCCGTCCGCGCGTCGAACGCGGCCTCCGCGAGCGCCACGGTCTCCGCGCCGGCGTCCGGCACGTTCGAGACGCTCGGCGGCGACGCCTACCTCGTTCCCGGCGTCGGCACCACGGGCGCGGTCGTCACGACGAACGGCACCGATGCGATCTACACCTGGACGAACAGCGCGACGACCTATTCGTTCGTCGTCTCCAGGCCCGGCTGGGCGCGCGTCCTCGCGGTCGGCGGCGGCGGCGCGGGCGGCAACTTCCGCGGCGCGGGCGGCGGCGGCGGCGGCTACCTCGAAGAGGAGCAGATCTGGCTCAAGGCCGGCACCTACACGGTGACGGTGGGCGAGGGAGGCACGCCCGTCACGGGCGAAAACGTCACGACCGGCGGCGACGGCGGCGACACGGTCCTCGCGGATCCCGACGGCAACGAGCTCTTCCGCGCCTACGGCGGCGGCGCCGGCGGCAACCGCGGCTGGAACACCACGGCGGCCCGCTACGGCCACACGGGCGGCAGCGCGGGCGGCACGGGCTCCCAGTGGGTCGATCCGGCCTACATCGCCAAGCCCAAGGACAAGGCGCAGGGCTACTCCGGCGGCTACAATCGCCAGCGCGGCGACAACGAATACAGCTCCGGCGGCGGCGGCGGCGCGGGCGGTCCCGGCACGCGGCCGAGCGAAGACCTCAAGACGCCCGGCACCGGCGGCCCCGGCCGCTGGAGCGATATTTCCGGCACGCTCCAGATGTATGGCGCCGGCGGCGGCGCGGGCACCGTCTACAACAACTGGAACGAGTCCGGCATGGGCGGTGACGGCATCGGCGGCCACGGCCGCCGCGACAACCTCGGCTACTGGGTCGGCGACGAAGCGGGCCGCACCGGCTTCGGCGGCGGCGGCGGCGGCGGCGCGGACTACGCACAGAATTCCATCAACCGCCGGGGCGGCGCGCCCGGCGGCGCCGGCACGGTCGTCGTCCGGTTCGCGATCGAGCCGAAGGACGGCCTCGCGGACGCGCAGGTCGTCTCGGCCGAAGCGGGCGCCGACCCCTCCACGGCGGTCGCTCTCGTGAGCGTCCGCTCCCTCGGGGCGGACGCGGACGCAGACGTGTGCGTGGCGTTCGGCCTCTCGCGCGAATCGCTCTCGCTCCGCACGGCGCCCGTCGCGGTGACGGCGGCGGGCTACCTCGAAATCCCGGTCGCCGGCCTCGTGCCCGGCCAGACCTACTACCTGGCCGCCGCGATTTCGAACGACGTCGGCGAGGCCGTTTCCCGCGCGCTCGAATACACGGCGCCCAAGGCCCTGCCCGCCGCCGGCGGCGCCTACGGCCTCTGGCAGGCGCGCTGGGGCGTTTCCGCGACCAGCACGGACGACTCGATCTGGTCGCAGATCACCGTTTCGAACGTCGTCTCCGGCGCGATCGCCGCGATCGGAAAGGGCGACGCGACCGACCCGCTCACGGGCGAAACCTTCATGTGGGGCTCGGCGCCCTTCCTGTTCCTCTACAAGGGCTACTTCTACGCCGAAGCGGGCCGGACCTACACCTTCGCGAGCCGCTTCGACGACTCGGTCTACCTGGAGCTCGACGGCACGAACGTCGTTCTGCAGAGCCAGTCGTCTCCCCAGAGTAGCGGCCTCGGCGCCTGGACGCCCGAATGGACCGGCTGGCACGAAATCGACGTCCGCCTCGGCAACGGCTACGGCTCCCTCGCCACGCACGGCCCGGACGGCGACGACATCGACACGTGGGCCACGTTCGGCCTCGCGTTCAACACGAAGGGAGTGACCGCCCAGATGCCCGAGAGCGCCTGGACGACGCTGATGGATCCGGGCGACGGCTCCCTCCTGCGCCCGAACGATCCGGGTCTGCGCTATGCGGACACGGATGTCGGCGCCATCGCGAACGGCGAGCTGGCGCTCGCCGTTCGGGTGGCGCCAGGCAGTAAGACCATTCGTGCCTATCTTTGCTACGGTCCTTCGTGGGGCGGAAACGCCCCCGCCGACTGGTCCCAAAGCGCCGACCTCGGCGAGGTGGCCGCCGCGAATGCGGCGACCAGCCTCGGCGAGGTCCAGGTTCCGAACTGGGGGACCACGGCGAAAGTCGCGGCGGTCGCGCTCGTCCATCCGGACGGGACCGTCACGTGGAGCGCGCCGGTCTCGTTCGCCGGGACGGCGCTCATGTCGATCGATTCGTGCGGCGTCTCGGACAACACGCAGGGCGACATGCTCACGGTCGGCTACGCCGTGTCCGGCGGCACCGCGCCCTACACGGCCACGCTCTACGCCGGTCCGAGCCCGAACGCCCTCTCGCCCGTCGCGACGGCGACGCACGCCGCCGCCGGCTCCTACGAGCTTACGGCCGAGGGTCTGACGCCCGAGTCGCTCGTCTACTGGCAGCTCGTCCTGGAGGATTCCGCCGGCATTTCGGCGCAGTCGTCCGTCGGCAACGTCACGCTGCCCGGCCGCGCGGCGCTCTCGCAGAACTACTCGGACTACGCGCTCGCGGCCGTCCAGAACCAGTTCCACTACACGGGCGTCCTCTCCACGCTCGGCGCCGGCGAGAACTGGGTCTACCTGATGGTCTACGAGAACGCGCAGAAGCGCTGGAGCGACGACAACAACTACCGCGACTACACCACCAACGCGCTTGCCGCCGTCAAGATGGATGCCGCGGGCGGCTTCGCGATCGACTACGAGGCGCCGTGGGGCAGCCGCATCGCGTGGAACTTCGGCGTCTCCAACTCCAACGGCCGCATCACGTGGAAGAAGGAGCACGAGCCGCAGTCCATCTACAACTACAACCGGAAGCACTACTGGGCCTCCGACAACCAGACCTACCTCTGGAACGGCGGCGAAGGCGCGAGCGACGACGCGTCGAAGTGGACGCCGCAGGACTCCTTCGAGCACAACGCCGGCTATCCGATCATCGGCTCCTACGCGACGTTCCCCGCGGGCGCGAGCGTCGTGAACCTCCCGCAGGGCGCCGACAAGACCGTCCATTGGTCGAACCTCACCGTTCCGACCGGCGCGGACGTGACGATCCGCGGCTCGGCGACCTCCGCCGCGCTGGACATGACCCGCATCGACAATCCGGTCCGCGACGGCGGGCCGACGGTCCAGGCGGGCGCCTCGCTCACGCTCGACGGCGTCCGCGGCCGCTGGCATTCCTACGTGAACAACTGCGGCGTCCAGATGGCGGGCGCCTCCGCGTCGACGACGAACCGTCTGCACGTGACCGGCGGGTCGAACCTGGACATGGGCTGGAGCGAGAGCAACAACACCGGCTTCTACGCCTGGGGCGACAACCACTACGCCGACATCCTGATCGACGGCGGCTCGACGTTCACGATCCGCGGCAACATCGCGTTCGCCGGCCACACCCGGATGGCGATCTCCAACGCGACCGTGGTGATGTATCCGGTGAGCGACGGCGGCCGAGTGAACCTCCGCCTCAAGTCGGACGGCGGCATCGTCTTCCGCGGCAAGAGCCCCGTCCTCCGCGCCTCGTCCTACTTCCTCGCGGACAAGCAGAACAATCCGACCGGCGCCGAGATCCAGTATCTGGACTTCGAGATCCCCGTCGGCGGCTACGACGCCCCGCCGATCCAGACGCGCGAAGGCAACGCCCGCGCCTTCGCCGAGGGCTGCAACGGCGCGAAGATCGCGTTGCGCGTCCCCGCGACCTCGCCCGGCGCGAACGCCGACGGCACGATCGACCAGAAGATCGTCGACTGGCCGCTCGCCGGCGCGGACGGCATCGTGGACGCCAACCTCGTCCTCTCCAGCGACAACCTGCCCAACCCCGCCACGGACTACTTCTACGTGACGAAGGACGGCAACGGCGTCGACAACGGCATCGCGGTCCACATCGAAGGCCGCGCCGCGCACGCGACGCCCGTCATCGACCGCTTCGCGGTCACCGCGGTCTCCGCCACGTCCGCCACCGTGACGTTCGTCGCCAACGCCGGCGACGCGGCCGGTGCCGGCACGCTGACGCTTACGCCCTCGATCAGCGGCGGCGCGTCCGTTTCGCTCTCGCCCGCGTCGGTCACCGGCGCCGCGACCGTGACGGCCACGATCACCGGCCTCTCCGCCGGCACGGCCTACACGCTCACGGTGGACGGCGAGAACGAACTGCACGACGCCGCGACCGCCACCTACGAGTTCCGGTCCTACGACGGCGTCGGCGCCGCGTCGGTCTCCGTGCCCGCGGGCTTCGACCCCGCCACGGCCTACACCGTGACGGCCGACGGCCCCTACACCGTGTGGACGTTCCTGGCCACGAACGCGCCGGGCGAATACTACTCCTTCGAAGTGACGCGCGCGGGCGCGGCCGACATCCTCGCGGTCGGCGGCGGCGGCGCGGGCGGCAACTACGGCGGCGGCGGCGGCGGCGCGGGCGGCTTCACGCTCGCCTCCGGCGAACAGCTTCTGCCCGGCACCTACCTGATCCAGGTCGGCGCGGGCGGCATGCGCCGCGGCACCGGCACCGGAACCTACGGCGGCAACGGCAAGCCCTCGCGCTTCGACGGCTACGCCGAAGCCGGCGGCGGCGGCGGCGGCGGTGCGTGGAGCAACGACTCGAACTACAGCGACGGCAAGGCCGGCGCCTCCTCCGGCGGTTCGTCCTACAACCGCGCCGTCGCCACGCCCGGGATCGCCGGGCAGGGCAACGCCGGCGGCAAGTCCGCGAACGACGCCGGCGGCGGCGGCGGCGGCGCGGGCGCGGCCGGCCAGGCGGCCGGCGTCCGCGGCGCCGGCACCGACACGACCTACCTCAACGGTTCGACGCGCGGCTGGGCCGGAAACGGCGGAGACGGCCTGCCGTGCGACATCGCCGGCACCAACTCCTGGTATGCCGGCGGCGGCGGCGGCGGCGGCGGCTCGGAGGCCACCGTCCCCGCCTTCCGCTCCTACGGCGGCAAGGGCGGCGGCGGCCGCGGCGGCGCCCCGGCACGCGCGACCCTGAAGCTGCCGATGGATCCGGCCCGCTTCGCCCAGCCCGGCGCCGACGGCTTCGGCGGCGGCGGCGGCGGCGGCAACGCCAACTACAACGCCTTCTCGGCCAACGGCCTTGAGAACCTCTGCGGCGACTGGGCCCGCCGCGAGGACGCCGACAACGTCGCCCGTCTCGGCGCCCCCGGCGGCAGCGGCGTCGTGATCGTCCGCCTGCGCACCGGCGAGCTCGCGGCGGCGCCGCAGTTCCGCGTCTACCGGATCGACCCGTCGGCCGCGTCCGCGACGGTCGTCTACAAGCTCTTCGACTTCGGCCTCGGCGGCGCGAACGCGACCCTGACGGCCTCCGTCGCGCGCGACGACGCCGGCTCCGCCCCGATCGCCTTCACGGTCGCGAACGCGACGACGACCGTCGGCTCCGAGGCGACGTTCGAGCTGGCCGGACTCAAGCCGGGCACGGCCTACACGGCGACCTTCGTCGCGACGAACGACCGGGGCGAGGAGTCCGCGCCGCTCGCCGTCTCCTTCGCGACGGCGGCCGAGGACGGCCTCGCGCCGCGCCTGCCCGGCCTCGTGCAGACGAAGTTCGCCGGATACCAGAGCCACGCGATGCTCGACTCCTACGACCCGGCGGACGGCGCCGACGCGCGCCGCGAACCCGGCGTGGCGCTCTCCACGATCCGCTCGGCGGCCGGCACGGCCTACACGAGCCCGATCGACGGCGCGCAGACGAAGCTCGAGAAGAACACCACCTGGGCCTACGCCGGCGAAATGTGGTTCGACGCCGACGTCCAGACGGTCCTTTCGCAATACGTGACGGACGGTTCGCGCATCACCGTCCGCAGGCCCGGCGGAGAGCTCCTCGTCCAGCTCACGAGCGGGAACAACGCCACGGTCGTCCCGGTCGACGAGTCCGGATGGTATCCGGTCGACGTCCGCCTGATGTTCGGCTCCTCCGACACACTCGGCTACAACAGCAACAACTGGCGCGGAACGCGCTACAAGAGGACCAACAAGGCCGCCAGCCAGGACCTGCTGGACGACGGCTCCGGGACGCTCCTGCGCACGACGCTCACGGCTCCCGCCGCGACGGTGCAGTCCGTCTCGCGCACGGCCGCCGGCCTCACGGCCACGGTCCGCTACCTGCCCGAGGCGAACGAAGGCACGGCGAGCGTCTACGCCGTGTGGGGCGACTACGCGGGCGAAACGCGCGCGTCGTGGACCGGCTCCAAGCTCGTCGGCACGGCCTCGACCGAATCGCCGGTCGTCTCCGCCTCGCTCGACGCGGCCGAGCTCGCGGGCGCGACCTACGTCCGCTTCGTCGCGGAGCCGGCCAGCTCCACCTGGTGGCCCAAGAGCTGGAGCGAGTCGCTCTACCTCCCGGAGATCGAGGAGCAGGCGAGCGTCCCGCCCGCGGTCGCGTTCGGCGCCGTCCTCGGCGAGTTCGGCACGAGCAACCGCTTCACCGCGGCCGTGACGGACGCCGGCAGCGCCGCGGCGAACGGCACCGTGGCGCTCTCGCTGCAGCTCTCGGCCGACCTCTCGGCCTTCGACGGCCTCGCGGCGGACGCCGCCTGGTCCGGCATCGAGATTCCGCTCGGAAGCGAGGTCGCGGTCGGTTCCGCGGCCTACGCCGCGACGGGCCTCGCGCCGTCGAAGACCTACGCCGCGCGCCTCGTGGCCGACAACGGCACGGACAAGGGCGCCTCGGCGCCGTTCACGCTCTCCACGACCGTCCTCGCCGAATCCGCCGGCGCCGGCGACTGGGGCCTCCTGCAGCAGGAGACCACCGTCGGCAGCGACAAGGTGACGGAGCTGGCGGGCAAGGTCCTCGACGAATCGCAGGCGGAGGCGGTCGAAGGCGCCGTGATGGCCTACACCTACAACGAAAATTCCGACCGGACCAACCCCTGGCACAGCTCCAAGACCGGCAGGGACTACGCCTGGGGGTCCAACGACGGCTGGCTCTACAAGGGCTTTATGTTCATCGAGGGCGGCCAGACCTACACGTTCGGCTCCTGCGTCGACGACGCCGTGCTCCTCGTCATCGACGGCGAGACGGTGATCTCGCAATACGACTGGAGCGACCGCAACAAGTTCGGCACCTTCACGCGCGAAGAAACCGGCTGGTACGAGATCGACGTCCGCCTGAGCAACGGCATCGGCGGCGCCGGTCCGGGCGAAGGCAGCAAGAATTTCGGCCTCGGCTTCAACACGACCGGCACCCGGACGGTGAGCGCCTCGGCGATGACGCCGCTCCTGGACCCGGGCGACGGCTCGCTCCTCGTCGTGCGGCTCGCCCGCGGCGTCTCGGTCGCCTCCTACGCGCCGGACGGCAACGGCGGCCTGGACCTCACGGCCGCGCTCGACAAGTGGTTCGGCGGCCCGACCGACCTCTATCTGGTCTGGGGCGCCGCATGGGCCGGCGAAGACACCAACTCCTGGGACCACGTCGCGCCCGTCCAGTCCGCGGTGCCCGGGACGGCGCAGACCGTCGCCGCGAACATCGCCGACGCCTCGCAGGCCGCGGTCGTCCGCTTCGTCGCGGTCGACGGGACCGGCTCCTTCTCCTGGAGCCCCAGCGCGTTCATCGACCTGGCGAACCCCGCGATCGCCGATCTCGGCGCCGAGGGCGACGGCGACACGGGCTACTTCCCCGTGCGCATCCTCAGCCCGGGCGAAGGTTCGCTCACGCTCGTGCTGCAGCTCGCGGACAACGCCGGCATGAACGACGCGACGAACATCCCGGTCGCCACGGCCGGCGCGGGCGACTACGTCGTCACGAACGCCGTCGCGCCCGGCGCGACGACCTACTACCGCTGGATCGCGCACACGACCGCGGGCGGCGGCGACTCGACGGCCGTCGCGTCGTTCACGACGCTCGCCGGATCCAAGGTGAACGCCGCGGCCGGCACGACGTCGGTCGCGCACCACACCGTCACGTTCAACGGCTCGCTCGAAACGCTCGGCGCCGGCCGGACGCTCGTCTACCTCTACACGGGCTCCTCGGCGGACGACCTCGCGATCAACGGCGACCCGATCGAGATGACGGCCCCGGGGGCGTTCACGTTCCAGCGGCACTTCGCCAGCACCGACCCGAACGGCGAGACGGTCCACTTCAAGTTCGTCTCCGTGAACACCGCGCCCGGCGACAAGTCCTGGACGAGCGAGAACCTCGTCTCCTCCGTCGCCACGCGCGAGGAGCTGACCTACCGCTGGAAGGCGTCCGTCCTCTCCGGCGCGTGGGAGGACCCGGCCAACTGGGAGCACGACGCGCTCTACGACGGCGACTGCTGCGGCTACCCGCACTCGTCCTACAGCGTCGCGGACTTCTCGGCGCTGACGCCGGGCGAAGAATACGTCGTCACGCTCTCCGCGACCGAACACTTCTCGCGCCTGGCCGTCGGCTCGTCCGCCGACGCCGGCACGTCGCTGACGCTGCGGCCCGCGGCCGGCCTCTCCCGCGCGCCCGCCACGTTCGAATACTTCCGCGTCTACGGCACGGTGATTCTCCAGTCGCTCGACGTGAAGTTCCGCAACAACCAGGAAGCCTACGTCTTCGCGGACGCGACGCTGGTCCTCGACGACACGGTTTCGTCCGACGCGCCGGACCACAACCCGGTCTGGCGCGTCGGCGACTACGACAAGTCCTACCCCGCCACGGTGATCGTCCGCAACGGCTCCACTTGGTACAACAGCTACGCCACCTACGTCGCCGGCGGCTCGACGATCACGGTCGACTCCGGCTCCACGTGGTTCCGCAGCAACTGGAACCAGACCGTCGCCAGCTTCGGCCTCGGCGGCGCGACGGTGAACGTGCTGAACGGGTCGACGCTCGTCCCCGGCCAGTGGCGCATGGGCCAGGACTCGCGCCTCGTCGTCAGCAACGCCGTGTTCGATCTCCGCTGGTACCAGTTCTTCCACGGCATCGACGTCAGCTCGGCGCCCTACCGCAACGGCGGCTACCTCGACCTCTACGGCCCGGACGCCGTCTTCGACGCGACGAAGTTCGGCGGCACGTCGATTTCGATGCGCTACGAATATCCGACGGCGACGCCGTTCCGCTACGTGTTCCACGTCCCGGCGGAAGGCTGGGCGGCGGCGCCGATGCGCGTCGCGATCAACACGCCCAACGGCTTCGGCTCGCTCAACACGACCCACGCCGGCAAGGGGCAGACCTACATCGAGGTCGTCGTCCCGAACGAAACGGCGGTCCAATTCGTCACGAACGCGGTCGAAGTGCCCCTCGTCTCCACGATGGGCACCCGCAACGCGAGCGGCGCCTACATCACGTTCTCCTCGACGAACTACATCGCGTTCGCCGAACTGCCGGAGGAGGGCGACTACTTCTACTGGACCTACGACCGCTCGACGGCCCGGACGCCGGCCGTCGCCGGCACGATGCCGGACGGCCTGTGGCTCCACCTCGAAGCCCGCCACCCCTACGATCCGGCGGTGACGAACCTCGTGCTCAACGCGGCGGACGACTCCACCGCGGCGATCGGCTTCGACTTCGCTCCGGGCGCCTTCGCGACGCAGGCGCAGATCTGGGCGCTGGTCTCCGCCGACGGCGAAACGGCCGTCGCCACGAACCTCCTGGCGACGCTGGACGATCCCGAGGCGGGCCGCCTGCAGGCGACGCTCACGGGCCTCGCGGGCGAAACGGACTACACGGTGCGCCTCTACGCGCGCAACGTCGTGGACGGCCAGTGGTTCGAGTCGCCGCTCTCGGAACCGCTCGCCTTCGCGACCGACCGCTCCGTGCCCGACCCGGCCGTCGCGCTCGCCGCGCCGACCGACGTCACGCAGGGCACGGCGACGCTGCCGTGGACGCTCCTGCGTCGCGGCTCGAACCGCACGCTCGTGTCCGTCGCGCTCTACTTCTCGCGCGAGAACGACTTCACGGACCTCGCGGCCTGCCGCAGCCTCGCGCTCGACCCGACGGTGGAACTGGGTACCTACCCGGCCACGCTGACGGCGCTCGCGCCGGCTTCGACCTACTACGCCAAGGTGGTCGCCGTGAACGACGGCCTCGCGGACAACACGGGCGAATCCGCGGTCGTGTCGTTCGCGACGCCCGCCGAGCCCGTCGACGCGGCCGACTGCCTCGTCTCCACGGCAAACGTCTGGGAAACGGGCCTCGCCTTCACCTACCAGACGGGCGCGTTCCAGTCGAACCTGCTCACCGGCGCCGAATACGTGACCGGCGGCTCGTCGGCGCAGTTCGACCGCCCGGCGACCCTGACGGATCTCTCCGGCCAGGATTACGGCAAGGGCGCCAACATCGCCGCCGGCCGCACGATCGCGTGGACGCTCGCCGAGCCGAGCGACATCGGCGAAATCCGCGTCTTCTCCGGCCGCAACGACTACAACAAGTCCAGCGGCATGGCGATCGAGTCGATTGAAGTGCGTGACACGGACGGCGTCTGGTCCGAGCTGCCCGGCTCCTCCGTCCACTACTGGGCGGCCGACAAGCGGACGCACTACGGCTTCCTCAAGCCGGCCCGCGCGGGCGACGCGCTGGCGCGCAACGCCACGGGCATCCGGATCGCGTTCGGCTTCCACCAGGTGTCGGACTACCACCACTACATGGAAATCCAGGCGTTCCCGCCGAAGGCCACGGAGATCTTCTCGGCGTGGCTCGGCGATTCGGGCGCGGCCTACACGAACAACCTCCTGCGCGGCCGCGACTACGCGGTGGCCGGCTTCTACCAGAACGGCGCCTCCTATGCGCCGGGGGTCCTCACGGACGGCCTCTACGTGAAGGAAGCCTACTACGGCTTCGGCAAGGACTCGACGTTCGAGGCGGAGCTCGACGGCCCGACCGCCCTTTCCGAAGTGCGCCTCCACAGCTACTGGAACAACTACGGCCACTCCAAGGTCTCGGTGACGAAGCTCGAGCTCCGCGGCGCGGACGGCGCGTGGCGCGAGGTCTACGCGCACCCGACCGACCACGAAGGCTGGGACGGGTACTTCGTCGCGACGCGGCTGCGCCCGGTCGCCGCGGACTACTTCGCGACCGACGTCACGGCCCTGCGCCTCACGTTCGGCAAGCCGTGGGACCAGAACTTCGCCACGGTGCAGGAGATCGAGGCGTTCGGCGTGCCCGCGGCCGACGCGGTCGAATACGCCGGCAACGCGCTCTCGCTCCGGTCCGTCACGTTCTCGGCCGACGGCCTCGCGGCGCGCGTGGCGCGCACCGCGACCGATTCGGCGATGTCGCTCTACGCCGTCTTCGGAGCGACCTACCACGGCGACGACCTCGCGGCCTGGGTCGCGGACGGCGGCGCGGCGCTGCGCGTCGGCGCCTGGGGCTCCGGCGACGAAACCGCGTTCGCCGCAATCGACTCGGACGACATCCCGGCCGGGGCCAATTACGTGCGCTTCTACGCGGTCTACAAGGACCTCGCCGGCAACGACAAAGCCGACATCCTCGGCTGGTCCGAGTCGGTCACGCTGCCCGAGACGCCGGTCACGACCGGCGCGGCGCCCGCCTACGTCTACGACCACGTCGAGCGCGTGGCCCCGAGCACGGCCGTGCTCGTCGGCGACATCGCGACGCTCGGCGACGGCGCGTCGGACGCCACGGTCGTCGTGCGCGTCGCCGCGGACGAGCCGGCCGAGTGCCGGACGCTGTCGCTCCTGACGGTGGACGGCCCGGCGGACGCCTCGGTCACGATCCCGCGCCTGCAGCCCGGCACGTCCTACCAGGCCTGGGTCTGGGCCACGAACGATCTCGGCGCTTCCAGCGCGACGAACGGCCCGATCGCGTTCACGACCGCGGCGGAAGCCGCCGGCGCGCCGCTCGGCGTCGAGGACGTCGTCTGGACGGGAGCGGCGTGGGCCAACAACAACTCGTCGTTCGTTTCCTCGAACATCCTGCGCCGCGCGACCGCGTCGACCGTCGGCTGGCCGACGAACGGCTTCGGTTCTCCCTACAACAACGACGCGGGGAACGACCGCGCGTCCTGCCTCGTCGACGGCCGGTCCGACTACGGCTGGGGCATCCCGCAGGAGGGGCAGGTCGTCTTCGAGCTGGACGGCACCTACGACGTGGAGGAAATCCGCGTCTACGGCGGCGACTGGGGCTCCCGCGCGCACCAGGCGATCGGCAGGATCGAATACCGCCTCGCGGACGGCGCGTGGGTCCCGGTCCCGAACACCGAAATCTACTTCGGCTGGTATGGCTCCTGGACGCTCGTCACGATCAAGAGCGCGTCCGGCGCGGCCATCGCCCCCGGCGCCACGGCCCTGCGCTACACGGAAGGAGAGGTCGCCGTGAACCGCGGCTGGAACGCCTACCACTGGGTCCGCGAAATCGAGGCCTTCGGCCCGAAGGCCGCCGCGTCCGCGTCCGCCACGGCCCTCGCGGTCGAGGACAGGACCTGGACGGGCGACACGCTCGTCGCCACGCTCGCGCGCGCCGGCGCGACGCGCGCGGCCAATGTCTACGCGGTCGCCGGCGCGGCGCACCACGAGGCCGACTTCGCCGCGTGGGCGGCGGACGGCGGCGCGACGCTCGTCGGCTCGTTCGCCGCGGGCGAGGCCGAAACGACGGTCGGCTTCGCGAACGTCCCGGCGGCGGCCAATTACGTCCGCTTCGTCGAGCGTCCCGTCGTGAACGGCGCCGAGACCGGCGAAGAAGGCTGGTCCCCGGTCGTGTTCCTGCCGGTACAGGCGGTTTCGGGCGCGAACGCCGATCCGGTCTTCTCGGTCCTCTCCTTCGACGGCGTCCGCGCCGGCAAGGCGCTCTTCACGGTGCGCCTGCCGTATCTGGGCGCCGGCGCCTCCTCGGCCACGGTCGTGGCCGAGTTCGGCACGGCGGCGGACGCGCTCTCCTCGTCCGTGCCGCTGGCGGCGTTCGACGCGGCGACCACGGAGGCGCAGGTCGCGCTCCCCGGCCTCGTCGTCGGGCGGACCTACTACGTGAAGCTCCACGCCGAGAACGCGCTCGGCGGCGAAAGCGCCGCGAGCGACGTCTTCACGGTCGACGCGGGCGGCCTCGCCGCCACGAGCGCCGACGCGACCGAGACGATCGACCTCGGCGACGAGACGGTCTTCGTCTGGAAGGGCGGCGCGAACGGCGCCTCCGGCAGCGGCTCGTTCACCGTGACCGAACCCGGCTGGGCGGAAGTCCTGCTCGTCGGCGGCGGCGGCGCGGGCGGCAACGGCAACACCACGCAGGGCGAGGCGAAATACTGCCACGCCGGCGGCGGCGGCGGCGCGGGCGGCCTCGTCCACGAGACCGCGGTCTGGCTCGAAGCCGGCACCTACGCGGTGACCGTCGGCGCGGGCGGCACGCCCGCCGCGGACCACACGGTCCAGGGCGGCAACGGCGGTGCGACGGTCCTCTCGCGCGGCGGCGAGGTCGTCCTCCGCGCCCTCGGCGGCGGCGGCGGCGGCACGGTCTTCGGAAACGGAAACGCGTCCAACGCGCTCGCGGGCGCCGGCATGCCCGGCGGCTCCGGCGGCGGCGCGGCCTTCGGCACCGACGGCCAGATCGACAACAACGAACCCGATACGCCGTTCAAGCGCTGGCACCAGTATTTCGGCGGCTCCGGCACGCCGGGGCAGGGCAGCGACGGCGGCCGTTCCGGCGCCTGGTCCATCGCGGGCGGCGGCGGCGGCGCCGGCGCCAAGGGCGGCGCCGGCAACCACGTCGGCCGCATCTCCGGCGGTGGCGGCGACGGCGTCCCGCTCGACATCACCGGCGAGACCGTCTGGTATGCCGGCGGCGGCGGCGGCGGCGGAGCCGTGGACGACTGGACGTCGATCGGCCCCGCGCCCGGCGGCCAGGGCGGCGGCGGCAACGGCGCCCGCAAGGGCGGCGGCAACAACGAGGTGACCGTCTACGGCGACGAAGACGGCGTCGACGGCCTCGGCGGCGGCGGCGGCGGCGGCGCGGGCGGCGGTTCGGCCTGCAAGCGCTGGGGCCACCGCGGCGGCAGCGGCGTCGCGATCGTCCGCTTCGTCTCGGTCGCCGAGCCCACGCCCGTCGTGGAGGACGTCTCCGTGACCGCGGTTCCGCGCGGCGCGCTCGTGAGCGGCACGGTCCGCTCCGTCGGCGCCGGCACGGCGGTCGACGTCTCGATCGCGTTCGATCCGGACGAACTCGGCGGCGCGGCGGCGGTCGCCCGCGGCCTCCGGGCGGGCGAGGCCTTCTCGTTCGTCGTGAACGGCCTCGCGGCCTCGACGACCTACGCCTGGACCCTCTCCGCGGCCGACGACACCCCGACGGCCGCCGGGATCGTCCCGGCCGCGACCGGCACGATCACGACCCCGGAATCCGCCTACCTCGTGATGTCCGCGAGCGAGGGCGCGGTCGAGAGCAGCCCCGCCACGGGCGAAACGCTCCTCGCGTTCACCAACGCGGCGGCGGCGGCGACGACCTTCACCGTGGCCGAGCCCGGCTACGGCCGCCTCCTCCTCGTGGGCGGCGGCGGCGCGGGCGGCTGGGCGGCCGGCGGCGGCGGCGGCGGCGGCGGCGTGATCGCCGACGACGCCTACTGGTTCCGCGCCGGCACCTACACCGTGACGATCGGCGCAGGCGGCGCACAGACGACCGGCGAGAACGCCCGCAACGGCGGCTCGCCCACGATCGTGACCTTCACCGACCCGGACACCGGCGCGACGACCGAGATCTTCCGCGCCCTCGGCGGCGGCGGCGGCGGCTCGTGGAACTACCGCGCGGGCGGATCGGGCGCGTCCGGCGGCGGCGCAAACTCGCGCGAGAACTGCGGCGAGACGCAGGGCCGGACGACGGACCCGCTACAGGGCTACGACGGCGGCGACGCCGTCCACACCTCCTCCGCCGCGGAGCTCGGCTCCGGCGGCGGCGGCGGCGCGGGCGGCCGCGGCCAGGACGGCTACGTCATCGACGGCGTCGGCTTCGGCGGCAACGGCGGACCGGGCCGGGAGAGCGACATCACCGGCGAGCGGCGGCAATACGGCGCCGGCGGCGGCGCGGGCTTCCGCAACGGCGGCGCCGGCAACGGCGGCGACGGCGTGTCCGGCTTCGGCGTCCGCAACGAATCGGCGGACCGGCTCGTCGGCAACGAGGACGGACTCGACGGCGCCGGCTCCGGCGGCGGCGGCGGCTGGTATCACGGCAGCTTCGCCCCCAACGTCTACGGCCGCCGCGGCGGCGACGGCGGCGTCTACGTCCGCTGGATCTCCGGCAACACCGGCAGGCCCGACGTGGAGTTCGTCTCTGCGGCGCCCTCCGCCTCGGACGAGACCGGCGTCGACATCGTCTACGCGGTCCGCTCGCTCGCCTACGGCACCGGCACGACCGCCGCGCTGCGCTACGGCCTTGGGGCCGATTCGCTCGCCGGTTCGGTCGACCTCGGGTCCGTGGCGGCCGCCGGCACCTTCGCCGCGACCGTCCCCGGCTTCGTGCCCGGCACGACCTACCATCTCGCGGTCGAGATCGAGAACTCGCGCGGCACCGGCCGCAGCGCAACCGTAGCCGTGACGATCCCGGTCGCGGAGGACGAACTCGACGGGGACGCGCTGCCCGGCCTCCTGCAGTCCTCCATCGCAACCCTCCCGGACTTCTCGGACGGCTACTGGGCGAACGGCTACAACGAGGACCGCGTCGCGGGCGTGATCGTCCACGACGTGAAGGGCTCCACGTTCACCAACTCCTGGAACGGCGCGGTCTTCCGCTGGTACAAGCGCTCGACCGGCCACATGTGGGCCTACCGCGGCTACATCTGGCTCGAGGAGGGCAAGCCCTACGTCTTCGCGAGCCGCTTCTACGACTCGGTCTACCTCAAGATCGGCGATTCGCTGCTGCTCTTCACGACGAACGACGCGAACCACAGCCTCTTCGGCGACTACGTGCCGGCGGAGACGGGCTGGTTCCCGATCGACGCGCGCCTTGGCAACTACCTGTGGGACGACCAGGCCCACGGCCCCGACGGCGACGGCGTGAACTCGTGGAACACGATGGGCCTCGGCTTCAACGACACCGGCTCGAAGGCGATGATGCCGCAGAGCGCGTGGACGCCGCTCCTCGATCCGGGCGACGGCTCGCTCCTGCGCGTCGCGCGGCCCGCGGGCCGCACGGTCTGGGCCGCCTCGACGTCCGTCTCCGGCGGCACCCTCGCGGTCGCGCCCAAGGTCGGCTCCGGCGACGCGCCCGCCCGCGTCTTCCTCGTCTACGGCGCGAAGGACTTCGGCACCGGCGGGCTGAACGGCTTCACGGCGGCCGCGGACCTGGCCGCGATGGGCTGGACGGCGGTCGACCTCGGCACCGTCGCGGCGGCGGACGCCGCCACGGCCCTCGCCGCGGCCTCGGTCCCGGACTGGACCGACGCGAACCGCGTGGCGCGCCTCGTCGCGCTCTCGGACGGCGCGGTCCGCTGGTCCGATCCGGTCGTCGCGGCGGCGGACGAACTGCCGTCGCTCTCCGGCGTCGCCGTGACGGACGTCTCCGCGGGCGACATCGCGGTCGCGGGCGGCGTGGTCGCCGGCGGCACCGCGCCCTACACGGTCGAGTTCTGGGTCGGCGACTCCGCTGCCACGCTCGCGCGCGCCTCGACGACCAACCTCGCCGCGGCCGGCGCGTTCTCGATCGCCGCGGAGGGCCTCACGCCCGGAGCCACCTACAGCTGGAAGGTCGTCCTCGTGGACGCGGAAGGCGGCGCGGTCGAATCCGGCGTCTCCACCTTTACGCTGCCCGCGCAGTCGACGGTCGACACGGGCTGGCGCCAGGTCTACGCGGACCAGCGGACGCTCACGTTCCGCGGCCGCCTCTCCACGCTCGGCGCCGGAACGACCTGGGCCGTGCTCTGCATCGGAAACGTGCCGAACGGCTCCGACTTCTCCACGGTCGAGCGCCATCCGTTCGAAGTCGACGAAACCGGCCTCTTCGAGATCACGCTGACGCGCGACTGGGACGAGGAGTTCGCCTACACCTGGGCCTGCTCCAACTCCAACGGCCGCCAGACGTGGACGCAGAACTACAACTCCCGCGGCTACAACTGGGTTCAGGTGCAGGACGACCAGGACTACTTCTGGAAGGGCGGCGAAGGCTCGTGGACCGACCCGGCGATGTGGATCACGGACGGCTCCAAGTCCTACGACGAGTCCGGCTACCCGCGGCGCGGCTCCACGGTCCGCCTCGCGGACGGCGCGGCGCCCGGCACGATCAACGTCCCGGACGACGGCACGTTCTTCGCCAAGACCGTCGTCGTCACGAACGGGCAGGAGCTCACGCTCCACCGCGACACGACGAACTGGGTGCGCTTCGCCTTCAGCCACACGATCGCGAGCCGTTCGTGGACCGACGGCTCGCTGAAGGCCGGCAAGAACGGCACGCTCAGGCTCTCCGGCGGCACGTGGTACGTCGACGCCCGCGAGGGCACGGGCTCCATCCTGAGCGACGGGCACGGCTCGGCCACGCTGCCGGGCGCCACGGTCGAAGTCGTGGACGGCGCCGACCTGCGCATCCGCACCCGCGACACGAGCAACTGGATCAACTTCAACGCCGACTTCGGCCGCTTCCACGTCGGCGCGGGTTCCCGCGTCTACGCGGACGGCAACTTCTACGCCGGCGCGCCGGGCCTCGTCGTCCGGATCGAAGGCACGATCGAGACGGCCCCGACCTACTACACCTGGGAGACCGACCGCCACCAGCTCGCCATGGACTCGCTTCGCAGCGACCAGAGGCTGCGGACCCCGGTCGCGGACTGGGAGATCGGCGGCTCGTCGCCGCGGATCGTCGCCGGCCTCCACCTCTCGGCCGACTCCGGCGGCGGCGATGACTACTCCGGCCGCGCCATGACGCCCGTGAAGCTCATGGTTCCCGCCGGCGGCTTCGACGCGCCCGTCTTCGCGCAGCAGCCGACGAGCGTCGCCCCGCTCGGCTCGTTCGGCGGCACGGGCGACGGCACGGGCAAACAGGGCGCCAACAACAAGTTCTACCTCGTCGTCCCGACGAACGCCCCGGCGGCGCTCGCCAAGGCCGTCACGGACACCGCGGTCGTCTACTGGCCGACGAACGCCACCAACGGCCGAGCGATCAACCCAGTCCGCGCGATCCTCGACGACGCGAACCTCGCGCACCCCGACACGGACTACTGGTACGAGACGTTCGATTCGGTCACGGGCGACTTCACCGGCTTCGGCGTCCACATCGTCGGACGTCCCGCGAGCGAGGCGCCGCAGGTCGTCGCCATCACGATGACGAACCTCGTCTCCGGCTCGGCCTCGTTCTCGTTCTACGGCATCCCGGGCGACCACGCGGCCGCCGCGACGTTCTCCGCGACGATCGCGCGTCTCGACGATCCGACCGACGAATCGGCCACCGTCGCGCTCGTCGGCGGCCCGACCGTCGCGCAGGGCGCGCCCCTCGGCCTCGAGGTCGCCGGCCTCGCGGACGGCGGCACCTACCGCCTGACCGTGACGGGCGCCGATCCGGCCGACGAGACGCTGGCGTGCGTCGAGACCTTCGACTTCGACGCGCTGCGCGACTACGGCGAGGCCTCCACGGAATCGGCCGGCGCCACGACGGCGCAGCTCGGCGCCGAGACCGTGTGGACGTTTGCGGACGACGGCGAGCTCATCGTCACCCGCGCCGGCACGGCCCGCATCCTCGCCGTGGGCGGCGGCGGATCGGGCGGCACGCCCGACAACAGAGGCAGCAAGAGCGACGAGGGCCGCCGCGGCGGCGGCGGCGGCGGCGGCGGCCAGGTCGTCGACCGGGAGATCTTCCTCGTGCCCGGCACCTACAAGGTCGTCGTCGGCAAGGGCGGTGCTTCCGTCGAATGCACGAGCCGCGACCAGCAGGGCATCCACGGCGTGAACGGCGGAACGTCGTCCTTCGGCGGCACCGTCTTCGCGGTCGGCGGCGGCGGCGGCGGCGGTTGCGACTACACCTCGTTCGGCAGCGTCTGGCACCGCGAGGGCATGGACGGCGCCAACGGCGGCGGCGGCGCCGGCGGCGGCGTCGGCGGCTCGGCGACCGTGCCGGGCGGCCACGCCGGCGGCCACGGCAACTACACGTTCTCCACGCAGTGGTCCGACTGCCTGCCCGGCGGCGGCGGCGGCGGCGCGGGCGCGGACGGCCAGCCCGGCCACCGCGACGCGTTCGGCTTCCTCTCCGGCGGCAAGGGCGGCGACGGCGTGCCCTCCGACATCACCGGCTCCGTCGTCTGGTACGGCGGCGGCGGCGGCGGCGGCGCGGCCGCGCTGCGCTACCGCGGCGGCGCCGCGCTCGGCGGCAAGGGCGGCGGCGGCGCGGGTCGCTGGGACCACGTCGCCGCGCAGTGGGCGACCGACGCCGCGCAGGGCGTGGACGGCCTCGGCGGCGGCGGCGGCGGCGGCGCGGCCGGCTCGGTAAGCGGCGTGGACGCTTCGCTCCAGCCGCACCGCACCGGCAAGGGCGGCGACGGCGTCGTGATCGTCCGCATGCGCACGCAGACCGCGGCCGTGGCCGAACCGCAGGTCGTCCTCCTCTCCCGCGAGGAGACGCCCGGCGGTCCCGACGTGCGCCTGGACGTGCAATCGCTCGGCCAGGGCGCCGCGTCCGCGGATCTGCTCCTCGCCTTCGACAAGGCGGCGGACTACGACGCCGCGGCCGGCTTCTCCAAGACCAACGCGCTCGTGGCGCTCGCCGCGACCGGCACGAACCAGGTCGCCGTCTCCGGCCTCAAGCCCGGCACGGCCTACGTCGCCGCGCTCGTCGCGACGAACGCCGCCGGCGGCGCGTGCGAGGTTTCGCTCGGATCGTTCACGACGCCCGCCGAATACCACGCGGACGCCGATTCCGGCGTGAAGCCCGGCGTCTGGACGCGCACGAACCTCGCGTCCGTCCAGGCGCTCCGCGACGCGATGTCCGACAACCTCCTCCGTTCCGCGAACGGCGCTTCGATCACGATGGGCCACAAGATGCCGAACGACTGGACCTGGACGGCGAACAGGGGCAGCGACATCCCCGACCTGATCGACGGCCTCCTCGAAGATACGGACAAATACACCGGCTTCAAGACGAACCGCGCGTTCATCGTCACGCTCGCGGCGCCCGCGGCGATCAAGGAAGTGCGCGTCTTCGCCGGCTGGGGCGTCAACAACGGCTGGTCGCATCCGGCCCTCGAAAGCGTCGACGTGCGTTCGTCGGCCAACGCCGAGTGGACCGCGATCGAAGGCTCGCCCTACTTCACGCAGGACGCCTCGACCTGGGGCGCGATGCTCTCGCTCGCGCCCGAGAGCGCGAACGACTGGCTCGCCCGCGACGTCTACCAGATCCGCTTCACGACGGCGCAGCCCGTGGGCGACGGCGCGATGTATTGGGAGCTCGAGGCCTTCGGCACGGCGGAAGCGGACGCTCCGGCGGTCCATTCCGCCGCCGGCACCGGCCGCCCGCTCTCGGCCGGCACGTCGATCCTCACGACGGACGGCTTCAGCGGCACCGTCGTCGCCCCCGCGGGCGAACCCGCGTTCGACGAAGTCTGGGCCGTCTGGGGCGCCGCCTACGCGGGCGAAGACACCAACGCGTGGGAGAACGCGCGCCCGCTCGGCTCCATGTCGACCGACGCCGCGTCGCTCGGCGCGCTGATCGCGACCGCCGACCTGGGCGGCGCGGCCTACGTCCGCTACGCCGCCTTCGGCGCGGACGGCTCCGTCTCGTGGAGCGACTCGGTCTACGTGCCCGACCTCGAGGTGCAGGACAGCCTGCCGCCCGTCGTCGCGTTCGGCGCGGTCTCCGACGTCGCGGCCTCGTCCGTGAAGCTCTCGGCCAACGTGATCTACGCGGGCTCCTCCTCGCTCGACGGCCTGGTGGACCTGACGCTCGAATACACGCTCGATCCCGACGGCTTCGCCGAAGGATCGCAGGCGACGATCGGGACGTTCGACTTCGCGACGGGCGCGCCGCTCGGCCTCACCGCCGCGACGACCGTCTCGCCGCTGCGCGCCGCGCGCCGCTACTATGCGCGCTTCGTCGGCGAGAACGAGGCCGGCCAGACCGGCTACGGCGACGTGTTCTCGTTCGACACCGCGGCGGACGGCGGCAGCGCCGGCGCCGGCGTGCCCGGCCTTCGCCAGGTCTACGTGAACGACGGCGTCGGCGGCGCAAGCAACTTCGACGTGTTCAACCCGGACGATTCGCGTTGGGCGACCGAGGTCGTGCCGGGCGCCGTCATGGCCCGTTACTCCAGCCAGGGCAACGGCGGCATCGGAAACGGCGCCGGCGAGAAGAAGGTCTACACGGCTCCGTCCGGCAACACCTACTCGTGGGCCACGAAGCTCGGTTCCACCTTCTACTACGACGGCTACATGTTCGTGGAAGCCGGCCACGTCTACAACTTCTTCGAGTGCGAGTACGACCTCGCGCGCATCGACGTGGACGGCACGACGATCATCCGCAACACCAACTACGGACAATCCTCGACGGGCTCCTACACGGCCACGGCGACCGGCTGGGTGCCGATCAAGGTCTGGCTCGGCGGCGTGTCCGGCAACACCGGTGCCGCCAACGGCTGGAACTACGGCGTCGGCTGGAACGACAACGGCACGACGACCGCCTCCAGCGCCTGCACGGGCTGGAACACGATCGAGAACGTCGACGGCGAGTCGCCGCGGTTCTGCGTCACGCCCCCGCGCACGCCGGAAATCGTCGGCGTGGAATTCGACGCCACGAGCGCGACGCTCGCCGTCGCGGTGCCCGCCGGCGCCATGTCCGCGACGGTCCGGGCCGCCTGGAACGCGACCGACCTCGGCGATTCGTCCGCAATCGGCGACTGGGCCGGCTACGACGACCTCGGCACGGTTGGCGCGGCGGCGGCGACTGTCACGAAAACCGTGTCGTTCGACACGGCGGCGACGCCCGTCGTGCGCGCCGTGGTCTCCGACTCGGCGGGCGTCTACTGGTCCGCGCCGGTCCTGCTCGGCAGCGCGCTCGATCCCGTGATCGGCGCCGTGTCCGGCAGCGCGGACGGCGACACGCTCGCCGTCGCGGGCGGGATGCTCTCGACCGGCAGCGGCAACGGCTTCGCGCTCAAGCTCCTCGTGGGCTACGGCGCCGACGCCGTCGCCACGGCGACGAACGACGTGACGGTCGCGCAGGACGGCTCGTTCGCGATCGACGCCGAGGTCCTGCCCGGCACGAACGGCTGGTGGCGGCTCGTCGCCCGCACGTCCGACGGCGGCTACGACGCCACGCTCCCGGCCGCGTTCGCGACGAAGGCCGGCTCGGTGCTCAAGCCGTCCGCGACCGCGACGGTCCAGCACCACACCGCCACGGTCTCCGCCACGCTCGACGTCCTCGGCGCCGGCGTCACGACCGCCACGGTCTGGGAGTCCGCGGACGGCGAGACCGGATGGACCGCCGTCGAGGGCTCGGACCGGATTCTCACGAAGGAAGGCGCGTTCCAGCTGACGGCGACCTTCCCGGGCGCCCCGCACGCGCTCTACTGGAAGGTCGTGGCCGTCAACGTCGCGCCCGGCGGCACGGCGTGGACGAACGAGACCGCGGTCGGCGGACCGCTCAGCACCCTTGACCAGGGGACCTACACGTGGGATCCGACGGTTCCGGACGGCATCTGGAACGATTCCGGCAACTGGATCGTCTCGGGCGTCGACGCGGCCGACTGCATCGGCTACCCGGACAGCCCGCAGGCCAAGGTCCGCTTCGTCGAGGGCACGACCGCGCGGATCGAGGTGGACGGCGCGTTCGTCTTCGAGAACATGAGTCTCAAATACGCGGACCTCGACGTGACCTTCGCCGGCACGAACGCCGCGACCTGCGAGCTCCGGGGCGACATCCAGAACGTGGCCAACGACGCGAACGACGCGACGCCCGTCTCGAACGCGCGGATCGTCCTCTCGGGCGTGACGGCCTACGACTCCAGCGGCGCCTTCAACTGGGCGACCAGGGTCTCCACGAACTGCGTCCTGCGCCTCGAGAACGGGGCGGTGCTCTCGATGGACGGCTACATGCACGTCTTCGGCACCAATACCTGGGTCGAGGTCGCCGACGGCTCCACGATGGTCTGGCGCCGCCTGAACACTGACTTGGTCGGGTTCGACTTCTGCAACTACGGCGGCGGCCTCGCGGTCGACGACGCCACGTTCAGCACCTCGTGGCTCACGCCGCAGCGCCACGTGCGCAGCGCCGGCGAGCCGCAGTTCGTCCGGATCTCCGGCGCCGCGCCGCGGCTCCAGGTCGGCTACAGCTTCCGGACCTTCAGCAACAGCGAGGACTGGATGACGAACGACGTGCGGTTCGCGTTCGCCGTCCCGCAGGGCGGCTACGGCGACTACGCCCGGGCGCCGGTCTACGCGGGCTACGTGGGCGGCGGCGCCGACAGCAGGAAGCTCGGCTGGCGCGACGCCGGCGCCGTCAACGGCGGCAAGGTCGTCTTCCAGGTCGACCCGTCGAGCCCGGCGTTCAGGAGCGGCCGGCACCTCAAGCGGGTGCAGCTCGTCTCGTGGCTCGCCGGCATCGACGAGAAGAGCGTCCGGCTGGAGAATTCGACGACCGCGACGGGCGTCGTCTGGTCACGGCTGTTCTACACCTACGGCTGGCCCTCCACGGCGACCGAGCCCTCCTACCCGGGCGAGGTTCCGACCGGCGTCGCCGCGGAAATCATCGGCCAGGGCGGCACGTTCCTGATCTTCCGGTAGTCTCGCCCGCTCGGCGGCGCGGCGGAGAACCCGCCGCGCCGCGCGCCCGGCCGCGGGCACGGGATTGACACGCGGGCGCGGGAGGGAATATACTTCGCCCCGTGCGTTCTCCCCGGAAGAAGGGGAGGGCGCCTCCGGAAAAATCGAACATGAAGACGAAAGCAAACCTCAACGGGTGGGCGCGTTTCGCCGTAATGGCGGCCGCCCTTCTCCTGGCGTCCTCCGCGACCGCGGCGGGGCTGCAACCCGCCAGCTTCACGACGACGGGCTCGGGCGTCACGACCGAGATCCTCTCCGATCTCACGACGGTCGTGAAGTTCACCGCGGCCGGCACGATCACGCTCGACCAAGACACCACGGCGCGCATCCTCGCCGTGGGCGGCGGCGGCGGCGGCGGCGGCGACTGCGCGCCGGGCGGCGGCGGCGGCGGCGTGATCGACCGGACCGGCGTCACGCTCCGCGCCGGCCTTTACTCGGTTTCCGTCGGAAGCGGCGGCATCGGCGGCAGCACGACCGGCGTCAAGGGAACGAACGGCGGCAATACGTCGCTTCAGCGCGACGGCGCCAGCGATCCGATGCTCCTGGCCTACGGCGGCGGCGGCGCCGGCGCGTGGAACAACGGCGCCGGCCTCGACGGCGGTTGCGGCGGCGGCGGCTGGGGCAATCCCGGCCAGGGCGTGGAGGGCCAGGGCTACCCCGCCACGGCGCAGCAGGGCGACAGCCCCGGCGGCGGCGGTGGCGCGGGCGGCTCGCCCGTCGCGGTGAACATCGGCCGAGGCAACAAAACGCAGCGCCAGGCCGACGGCGGCCCCGGCCGCGCGAGCGACATCACGGGGACGACGGAATACTACGGGCCCGGCGGCGGTTCCGGCGGCTTCGACGGGCTCGCCGGCTGGGGCGGCGACCAGTCGACGCTCGCGACCGAGGGATGGATCTGGGGCTGCGGTTGGAGCCACGCCAACAACGCCATGACCGACGCGGAAATGGTCGCTGCCGGCCTAAAGCAGCAGGGGCGCGACGGCTACGGCGGCGGCGGCGGCGGCAGTTCGAACACGCACTACGCCGGCGGCAACGGCGGCAGCGGCGTGCTGATCCTGCGGATCGACCCCGTCCAGGCGGCGCCCGAACCGAAGATCACGGTCACCGTCGAGACGACGGGCGTGAATCCGGCCGTCAAGGTCTTCCTCGCCTCCCTCGGCGCGGACGCGGACACGGCGGGCGTCTTCTACCAGACGGCCCTCTTGGCCGCCGGCCTCGACGCGGCGGCGACGAACGTCGCGGCGGCCGCCGCGACGGCCGGCCAGACGGTTTCGATTCCGCTTTCCTCTTATCCGGCGGGCCTGACGTTCCACGTCCGCGTCGTCGCGAAGAACGACCAGGGCGTTTCCTCGACGCCGTTCGAAACCACGTTCCGGCTTCCCGACCTGCCCGTCGGCGCGGCGGCCGAGGGCGGCGACAAGGTCGTGCAGCTCTCCGGCGCGTCGCACGACGTCGTGCACACGTTCACGCAGAGCGGGACGTTCACGCTTTCCGAGCCGGTCACGGTGCGCTACCTCGTCGTGGGCGGCGGCGGCGCGGGCGGCCAGACGCGCGACAACAACTCCGGCGGCGGCGGCGGCGCGGGCGGCTTCCTCACGGGAACCACCAATCTCGCGGCCGGCACCTACACGATCACGGTCGGCGCGGGCGGCCAGGCGCTGAGCGCGGGCGGTTCGCCGTCGAGCATCGCGGATGGCGCGGACTTCGCGATCACGGCGCTCGGCGGCGGCGGCGGCGGCGGCGGCAACCAGGACGGCAACGCCGGCGCGTCCGGCGGCGGCGGCGGTTCGCGCAACGGAACCACCAACGGCGGCGCCGGCACGGCGGGCCAGGGCTTCGGCGGCGCCGACGGCGGCGTCGGCACGAACTGGGTCAACGGCTCCTACACGGAAATGACGGGCGGCCGGGTGACGAACCTCGACACGATGGCCGGCGGCGGCGGCGGCGCGGGCGGCCCCGGCGAGTGCGGCACCGTCGACTCCCACAACAATTGCAACAGCACCCAATACGGCGGCTACCAGCGCGACTATCACGGCGGCAACGGGGGCCCGGGCCTTCCCTCGGACATCACGGGAGAGGAGGTCTGGTATGCGGGCGGCGGCGGCGGCGGCGTCTGGCACGACGAAACCTACGTGGCCTTCGGCGGCGCCGGCGGCAAGGGCGGCGGCGGCATGGGCGACTGGTCGCTTCTGCCGCAGGCCGACATCGACGGCAAGCCGAACTCCGGCGGCGGCGGCGGCGGCCAGGGCCGCGGCAACGGCCGCTCCGATCCGATCTACTGGGGAAAGGGCGGCAGCGGCATCGTCGTCCTGCGCTACGCCCCGGCGGGCGACGCGGTCGGCCTCGATCCGATCGAGACGGCCCTCGGCGCGACGAGCGCGACGGTGACGACCTGGACGGCCGGCGCCGGCGTGGCGGAAGAGGTGCGCTGGGGCACCGACCCGTCGGATCTCTCGAACACGGCCGCGGTTTCCGGCGGCACGGCGACGCTCTCGCCGCTCGTTCCCGGCACGACCTACTACGCGCAGGCCGCCGGCGGCGGGCTCGCGGGCAAGGTCGTCGAGTTCCTCGCCCGGCCCTGGCCGCGGTTCTATTCCGACGACGCGCAGCCCGTCATGGTCGGCACGTCGGACTACCTCGTCACGTTCACGCAAGGCGGCGCGTTCACGCTCCCGGCGCCCGTGACGGTGCGCGCGCTCCTCGTGGGCGGCGGCGGCGGCGGCGGTCGCGACGCCGGCGCGGGCGGCGGCGCGGGCGGCATGCTCGAAGTCTCCAACGTCGTGCTCGCGGCCGGTTCCTACACGGTGCGCGTCGGCGCGGGCGGCGCGGCCGCGACGTCGTCGTCGCAGACCGGCGCCAAGGGCGGCGACACGGTCCTGCTGCGGGACGGCGAGCCCGTCCTGCGCGCCTACGGCGGCGGCGGCGGCCAGTCGTGGGAGTGCTACGGCGAAGCCGCGCTCGCGACCTCCACCGGCGGCAGCGGCGGCGGCAACACGCGCCAGGACAAGCCCGGCACTTACGTCGACGCCTCGCAGGGCAATCCCGGCGGCCCGTCCGTGAACTACACGACCCGCGGCGACTGGGACGGCAACCCCGGCGGCGGCGGCGGCGCGGGCGGCCGCGGTCTCACGATCGTGCGCTGGCCGGAAGACTCGAACCGCCACAACGGCGACGGCGGTCCCGGCCGCGCGAGCGACATCACCGGCCGGAGCGTGGTCTACGCGGCCGGCGGCGGCGCGGCCTACGGCGGCAACTGGAGCGACTGCCCGGCCGGCTCCGGCGGGCGCGAGGGCTCCGGCCACGGCGTCCGCAAGGGGGCGACCGCGAAGTCGGGCGACGAAGACGGCCTCCCGAACACGGGCGACGGCGGCGGCGGCGGCGTGACGGCCCTTGCGGGCGGCGCGGGCGGTTCCGGCATCCTCGTCCTGCGCTTCGCGCGCAATCCCGACGCGCCCGGCCTCGTGGACGCGGCGCTGGTCGAGAACATCCTCGGTCTCGACGGGTCGGTCGTCTGCCAGGAGTCGGGCGCGCGCGTGACCTATCGTTTTGCGGGCCCGGGCGAAGACGTCGAAACGGCGACACCGGTCGTCCTCACCGAGTCCTCCACGGCGGGCGAGACGCTCTCCTTCACGAAGACGGGCCTCGTCGGCAACGCGGTCTACACGGTTCTCTTCGAAGCCGTGAAGAACGGCCAGGAGGCCCTGCCGGTCAAGCTCACGGCGTCGCCCTTCCTGGAAGATCCGGGCTTCGTCACGACCTCGCCCGGACACGAGAAGTCGCGCGTGGGCGCGGACGAAGTCCACAAGTTCCTCCGGAGCGGCACCTTCACGCTCGCCTCGCGGCGCCGCGCGCGCCTGCTCGCGGTCGGCGGCGGCGGCGGCTCGGGCTGGGGCTCCGAGTTCGGCGGCGCGGGCGGCGGCGCGGGCGGCATGGTCGAATTGCCCGGCGTCCTGCTGCAGGCCGGCGACTACCGCTACGAGATCGGCGCCGGCGGCGAGCCCGGAAAAACGGACGCCTCCCGGGGCGGCAACGGCGGCAACACGACGCTCTACTGGATCGATCCCGAGACGCGCGAGGAAATCGTCGTCGCCCGCGCCGCGGGCGGCGGCGGTTCCGGCAGCCGCGACAACCGCGACGGCCTCGACGGCGGCAGCGGCGGCGGCGGCGTCTTCTGGGAGCAGAACCTCAGCCGCTGGGGCCGGGGCGGCAAGGGCATCGCCGGCCAGGGCCATGACGGCGGCGGCTGGACGAACGCCCCGGGCGTCTACGTCGGTTCCTCCGGCGGCGGCGGCGCGGGCGCGCCCGGCGAGGTCGGCACCGAAACGAAGGGCGGCGACGGCGGCGACGGCCTGCCGTCCGACATCACCGGCGAAGAAGTCTGGTATGCCGGCGGCGGCGGCGCGTCGGCGCGCAACAACAACGCCACGATCCGCACGGTCGGCAAAGGCGGCAAGGGCGGCGGCGGCCACGGCGCCGACTACGGCGACTACACGCCCGATCCCGGGCGCGACGGCGTCGACGGCCTCGGCGGCGGCGGCGGCGGCGGCCTGGCGTGGTTCATCCAGGGCGGCCCCCATCGCTATTATGACTGCTTCGGCGGGCGCGGCGGCTCCGGCACGCTGATCCTGCGCTTCGCCGCGGCGCCGGAGGACGAGCCCGTCCTCGCCGGCGTCACCGCCACGCTCAAGGACGCCACGACCGCGACCTTCTCCGGCACGGTCGAGTGGGCCGGCGACGGCGCCTCGACCGCGGACGTCGTCCTCACGGCCGGCGGCGCGTCCGAAACGGTCGCGACCGGTCTCGCGACGGGCGACGACTTCACCTTCGATGCGCCCGTCACGCCCGGCGCGACGTTCGCCTGGTCGCTGGCGCTCCGGAACAACCGCGGCGAAACCTCCGCTTCCGCGTCCGGTTCGATCGCCGTCCCGGCGGACGACCCCGTCGCGATCACGACGACCGGCGACCCCGAGCTGCGCGCGGTCGGCACCGACACGGTGGCGATCTTCACGAACACGGCCGCGGGCGGGTCCTTCACGGTTCCCGCGGGCGGCGCGTGGGTCGAGATGCTCGTCGTCGGCGGCGGCGGCGCGGGCGGCCTCTACTGGGACTACTTCGGCGGCGCGGGCGGCGGCGCGGGCGGCTTCGTCCACGAGCCGGCGCGCTTCCTCGAAGAGGGCGTCTACACGGTGACCGTCGGCGCCGGCGGCCAGGGCCGCGAAAACGGGGTCTGGGACGGCAACGCCTGGCCCGGCCGGCCCGGCTCGCCCTCGGCCGTGCAGTTCGGCGGCGCCGATATCCTGCGCGCCTTCGGCGGCTCCGGCGGCGCGAGCCGCTACAGCGGCAACTGCACCAACGCCTACGCCGGCTCGCCGCGCTTCGCCAGCACCGGCGGCGCGATGCCGATGAACACCCAGAACAACGGATACCTGCGCATGCACGCCCAGCCCGCGACGCCCGGCCAGGGCCACGCGGGCGGCTGGGGCGACAAGGGGATCGTCACCAACCCGAACGGCTCGTCGGAGCACCATTTCGCGGGCGGCGGCGGCGGCGCGGGCGCGCCCGGCGGCGACGGCTGCCTCGTCTCGGGGACGGTCGGCGACGGCGGCGACGGCCTGCCGTGCTCGATCACCGGCGAAGAAGTCTGGTATGCCGGCGGCGGCGGCGCGGGCGCGGCCTACAAGGGCAACGGCTCGTGGATCGCGGAGGCCGGCAAGGGCGGCAAGGGCGGCGGCGGCTACGGCCAGCGCTGGCAGTATGCGATCGACGCCGACAACCGCGGCGTGAACGGCCTCGGCGGCGGCGGCGGCGGCGGCGGCGGCAGCAACGGCAACGACAACAACGCGAGCAGCGCCCCCTCCGGCCACGCCGGCGGCTCGGGCACCGTGATCGTGCGCTGGCGCTCGCTGCCCGAGTCGGCGATCCTCGTCGAAACCGAGGCGCCCGCCGGCGGCTTCCGTCGCGGAACGTTCGCCGGCACCGTGACGAGCGCCGGCGGCGCCGGCGCGACGGTCGACGTCGAGATCGGCGTCGCTCTCGCCGGCTCCGCGGCGACCAACTGGACGACGGTCGCGACCGGCCTCAAGGCCGGCGACGCGTTCTCCGCCGCGATCGACGGCCTCGCTGACAACCGGACCTACGCCGCGGCCTGGCGCGCGTCGAACGCCTTCGCGTCCGCCACCGGCGACGCGGGCTCGTTCGCGACCTACGCGGGCGCCTACCTCGTTCCCGGAGCCGGCGCCGAGGGCGCGACGGTCACGCAGGTCGGAAACGATTCGATCTACACCTACTCGAACCCCGCCACGGCCGGGACGTTCACCGTTTCCAAGCCCGGCTACGCGCGGGTCCTCGTCGTGGGCGGCGGCGGCGCGGGCGGCCACTTCCACGGCGGCGGCGGCGGCGGCGGCGGCGTGATTGAGGAGGAGCTCGTCTGGCTCGAGGCGGGCACCTACGACATCTCCGTCGGCGCGGGCGGCGCGAGCTCCGCCTGGGGCGTGCGCGGCGGCAACGGCGGCGACTCGGTCGTCTCGCTCGGCGGCGCCGAGCGCTGGCGCGCCTACGGCGGCGGCGGCGGCGGTTCGTGGACCGACAACGAGAACGGCCTCGGCGGCAACGGCGGCAGCGGCGGCGGCAGCGCGCGGCGCCGCGAGACCACGGCCGGCAACCCGATCGACCCGGCGCAGGGCCATCCCGGCGCGCCGTCGCGCCGCCGCAACCTCGGCAACAACGAGGATTGGTGGAGCGCGGGCGGCGGCGGCGGCGCCGGCTCGCCCGGCATCCAGGCCTCGGCCGACCACACGGTCGCCGGCGCCGGCGGCGCGGGCCGCGTGAGCGACATCTCCGGCTCGGCGCAGCAATACGGCGCGGGCGGCGGCGCGTCCTGCACGGACCTCGACGCCAACGCAGCGGGCGAAGGCGGCGACGGCATCGGCGGCCACGGCCGCCGCAACGAGAACACGCAATACTGGGTCGGCGACGAGCCGGGCCGCGCCGGCTACGGCGGCGGCGGCGGCGGCGGCGCGGATCGGGACTGGAACAGCAGCTTCATCCGTCCCGGCGCGCCCGGCGGCTGCGGCACCGTGATCATCCGCTTCGCGAACGCCCCGGCCGGCAAGGCCGACGCGGCGGTCGTCGCGGCGACGCCGTCGGCGACCGACCCCGCCGGCGCGGACGTCGAGATCCTCGTCCGCTCGCTCGGCGGCGCCGCTTCGGCGACGCTGGAGCTGGCCTACGGCGCCTCGCAGGGCAGCCTCCCGCTGCGCCAGGCGGTCGGCACCGTGACGGCGGCCGGAACGGTCGACGCGCTTTTCTCCGGCCTTGAGCCCGGCAAGACCTACTACGTCGCCGCCGCAATCCGCACCGCGGCCGGCGAGACCGTCACGCGCGCCGTGCCCGTGACGATCCCCGTCGCCGGCGCGGGCGCCGGCGAGGCCGGCCTCTGGCAGACGGTCTGGGGCGCCCCGCTTCCCGCCGCGGACGCGGACGTCTGGGCTCAGTCGCTCTCCTCGAACGTCGTGGCCGGCGCGATCGCCTCGATCGGAACCGGCCGTTCGCTCGATCCCTTCTCGGGAGAAACGTATGCGTGGGGCGGCGCGCCGGTCTGCTTCCTCTACAAGGGCGCGATCTTCCTGAAGGGCGGCACGACCTACACCTTCGGCTCGCAGATGGACGACACCGTCCGCCTCGCCATCGACGGCACCACGCTCATCGACCTGGAGGCCTCGCCCTCCACCACGACGTTCGCGGACTTCACGCCGCCGCACACCGGCTGGTATCCGATCGAGATCCGCCTCGGCAACGCGACCGGCGACCGCGCGAAGCACGGCCCGGACGGCGACGGCACGACCACGTGGGCGAACTTCGCGCTCGCCTTCAACACCGAAGGCAGCCGCTCGATGATCCCCGAGGGCGCCTGGACGACGCTCCTGGATCCGGGCGACGGCAGCTTCCTGCGGCCGGCGGATCCGGGGCTCCGCTACGCGGACACGGATGTCGGCGCCACGGCCGGCGGCTCGCTGACGCTCGCCGTTCGGGTGGCGCCAGGCAATGAAACGGTTCACGCGTATCTGTGCTCCGGGCCCGCGTGGGGTGGAAACGCCCCCGCCGACTGGGCCCAAAGCGCCGACCTCGGCGAGGTGGCCGCCGCGAATGCGGCGACCAGCCTCGGCGAGGTCCAGGTTCCGAACTGGGGGAGCGATGCGCTCGTCGCGGCGGTCGCGCTCGTGCATCCCGACGGGACGGTCACGTGGAGCGCGCCCGTCACCTACGCCGGCACGTCGCTCCTGGCGCTCAGCGCCGCGGCGACCGACTGGTCGCAGGGCGACGAGCTCGAGGTTTCGTTCACGGTCGCGGGCGGCACCGGGCCCTACAAGGCGACGCTCTACGTCGGCAACGGCCCGGGCAGCCTCTCCAAGGCCGCGACGACGACGCTGGCTTCCGCCGGCACCGGCACGCTCCGCGCGACGGGGCTCACGCCCAGCGCGACCTACTACTGGCAGGTCGTCGTGACCGACGCCGCGGGCGGCTCGGCCGCGACCGACGACTCGGCCAACGTCATGATGCCCGGCCCGGCGGAGTTCCTCAACGAGAGCAGCGGCATTTCCTGGTCGCTCGACCAGCGCACGGTGACGCTCAACGGCAACCTCAAGGCGCTCGGCGCGGGCGACACCTGGGCGTTGCTCTACCTGACGGACCGCCTCTACGAGCGCTGGCCGAACGACACCCGCGACTTCCACGGCGCGACGACGAACTCGGAAATCAAGGTGCAGCTCACGCAGACCGGTCCGTTCTCGATCACGCACACGTTCGACTGGAACCAGGAGATCGGCTTCAACTGGGTTCTCTCCAACTCCAACGGCCGCGTCACGTGGATCGGCTCCCGCAAGCCGGACTGGAACTGGCAGACCGCCGCCGCGCAGGCCCACTTCTGGACCGGCGACTACCAGACCTACACGTGGAACGGCGGCTCCGGCGTCTGGAACGACACCGCGATGTGGACGGGCGACGGCACGATGGAGGGCCACGAACAGGCCGGCTACCCGGTCACGGGCTCCTACTTCATGTTCCCCGAAGGCACCCACGAGGTGACCATCCCCGCGGGCGGCGACAAGGTCGAAAGCGGCGTGTCGATGTTCCGGCCGACCTCCTTCTACCTGCAGAAGAACGCGAAGGTGACGCTCAAGGCGACGCCGGAATCCGCCGCCCTGCAGCTCACCCAGACCGACTATCCCCTGCGCCAGCACACGATCGACATCCCCGAGGGCGCCGAGCTCGTCGTCTCCGGCGTGAAGGGCCGGTGGTGGACGGTTCGCGACAACTGGAGCGGCTTCTACTTCAACGGGCCGAACACGCTCCTGGAGTTCACCGACGGCGCCGACATCGACATGGGCAACCAATACGGCTCGTGGGTGATCAGCAGCTGGAACGACGGCTCCAAGGTCGGGCGCCGGTTCGTCGTCTCCGACGGCGCGAAGCTCACGCTCCGCGGCCGGATCATGATTTCCGGTCCGCAGGTCTTCACGATCGACGACGGCCAGGTCTGGATGACGGACGCCACGTGGCAGGACGACAACTCCATCACCTTCGCCTTCACGGAGGGCGGGCGCCTCGTCTTCCGCGGCGCGCATCCGCTGCTGGTCGCGAACCGCCGCTTCTACGCCGACACGGGCAACAACCCGAACGGCGACGCGCTGCAGTTCATCGACTTCGAGATCCCGTCGGCCGGCTTCGCCGAAGCGCCGCTCCAGACGCGTCCGGCCAACACGACCTATCCGTTCGGCGACGGCGGCAACGCGAACCGCCGCCTCGTCCTGCGGGTCCCGACGAACGCGCCCGCGGCGACGGCGAAGGTCGTCCTCGACCAGCCGATCGTCCGGTGGCCGGCCGGCACGAACGCGTGCGTCCTGATCGACGACGCCTACCTGCCGCACCCCGACACGGACTACTGGTACGAGACGTTCGACGATCTCACCGGCGCGTTCACCGGCTACGGCGTCCACCTCGTCGGCCGTCCGGAAAGCTCGGCGCCGCAGGTGGTCGGCCTCTCGCTCACGAACATCGTCGAGGGTGCCGCGGACCTCTTCTTCTACGGCATCCCGGGCGACAACGCCGCCTCCGCGACGTTCACCGTCGCCATCGAGCGCACGGACGACCCGGCCGACACTTCGGCCGCGGTTTCGCTCCTGCCCGCGAGCGGCACCGTCTCGGCGGGCACGCGCTTCGCGGTCGCCGCGACCGGCCTCGCGGAAGGCGGCACCTACCGCGTGACCGTGACGGGCGTCGATCCGTCCGACTCTTCGAAGACCTGCACCGAAACGCTCGAATTCGATGCGCTGCGCGACTACGCGGAGGCGACCGTGAGCGCAGACGCCGTCGTGACGCAGGACGGCCCCTACACCGTGTGGACCTTCACCAACACGGCGGCCGCGAGCACGTTCACCCTGACGCGGCCCGGCACGGCCCGCATCCTCCTCGTGGGCGGCGGCGGCTCCGGCGGCGGCTCCGACCGCAGCGACCAAAACTACGGCGAAACCCGTCGCGGCGGCGGCGGCGGCGCGGGCGGCGAAGTCCTCGAAACCGAGCTCTACCTCCAGGCCGGCGAGTATCCCGTCGTGGTCGGCGCCGGCGGCGCCGGCACGTCCGTGAACGGCGTCGGCAACCAAGGCGGCTACTCGACGTTCGGCTACCTCGCGACCGCCTACGGCGGCGGCGGCGGCGGCTCGTGGGCCGAACGCAACCGGACCTGGGCGTCCTACGTCGACCCCGGCGCCAACGGCGGCGGCGCGGGCGGCCAGGGCGCGGCGGGCGGCGCCGTGACGTCCGCGAGCGGCCACACCGGCGGCGTCGGCACCTACAACGCCTGGGCCAACTGGAACGACCGCTACGCGGGCGGCGGCGGCGGCTCGACCGCCGGCGTCGGCGGCGACGCGGGCCTCGACGCGCTGAACATGTTCGTCGCCGGCGACGGCGCGGACGGCGTCCCGAGCGACATCACCGGCTCGGTCGTCTACTACGGCGGCGGCGGCGGCGGCGGTTGCGCCGGCCTCCGGTTCGGTCCCGGCAACGGCGGCCGCGGCGGCAAGGGCGGCGGCGGCGAAGGCCGCGCCTGGCTCAACGCGACGGCCTTCGCGACCGACGCGGCCCAGGGCGCCGACGGGCTCGGCGGCGGCGGCGGCGGCGGCTCGTCCGCCGGCGTCTCGGGCGTCGATGCGGCGCTCCAGGCCTACCGCGGCGGCAAGGGCGGCAGCGGCGTCGTGATCGTCCGCATGCTGACCTCCACCCTCGAAACGGCCGATCCGGTCGTGCAGCTCCGCGCGGTCGAGCCGTCGCCCGGCGGCGTCGGCCTGGATTTCGTCGTCCACTCGATGGGCGACGGCGCCGCGGCGGCCGGACTGTTCTTCGCCTGGGGCGAGGGCGGGGTCCTCTCGCACACGAACGACCTCGGTTCGGTCGCGGCCACCGGCGCCGTCTCCCGCGCCGTCGCCGGTCTCAAGCCCGGCACGGCCTACGCGGGAGAGCTCGTCGTGGACAACGGCGAAGGCGGCCGGACCGCGATCCCGGTTTCGTTCCGCACCGCGGGCGAATCGCACGCGGACGCCGACAGCGGCGTCGTGACGGGCGCGTGGACGCTTTCCGCCTGGCCCGAAAACGACACGACGTTCTTCTCCGACAACCTCCTGCGCGCCTCGCGCGGCGGTTCCGCCATGATGACCCAGAACCGCTACAAGAGCGGCTACTGGGGCGAGGCCCCCGGCGGCGCAAACCAGGGCGGCAACGAGGCCGACATGATCGACGGCGTGATGAACCGGACCAACAACCGCTACATCGCCTTCGGCACGAACAACGTCGTCGTCTTCACGCTGGCGGAACGGTCGGCCCTGTCCTCGATGCGCTTCTTCGCCGGCTGGGGCGCGAACGAAGGCTGGACGCCGATCGCGATCGAAGGCATCGACGTCCGCTCCGGCGCGAATGAGGCGTGGACCACGCTCGGAAACTCCGCCTTCCAGCAGGCGGAGAGGACGGGGACGTGGGGCGAGTTCGCCACGATCGAGGCCGGCGGCAACGACTGGCTCGCGCGCGACGTGCGCCAGATCCGCGTCCGCTTCGACAAAACCCTCCTCGGCAACCACGACGGCACGATGTATTGGGAAATCGAGGCGCAGGGCGTCCCCGAGGCGGACGCCCCGGCGCTGCACGCCCGCGCCGGCCGCGGCCGCGCGATCTCGGCTGGCGGCGCGATGCGCACGGCGACCTCGCTGAGCGCGGTCGCGAGCGCTCCCGCGGGCGCGCCCGCGTTCGCCGACGTCGTCGCGGTGTGGGGTTCGACCTACGCCGGCGAGGACACGAACGACTGGGACCACGCGCGCTCGATCGGCACGATGGGCGAAGCGGCCTCGTCGCTCGCGCATTCGGTTTCCGGCGCCGAGGCCGAGGGCGCGGTCTACCTGCGCTTCTGCGGCGTGGGCGCGGACGGCACCGTCTCGTGGAGCGATTCGATCTACGTGCCGGACCTGCCGGTCCTCACGGACGTTCCGCCGGTCGTCGTCTTCGGCTCGGCCTCGTCCGCCGGCGCGTCCGCGGACATCTCGGCGACCGTCGTCTCGGCCGGTTCGCTCGCGGCGGAGCAGAAGGTCGACGTCGTGCTGCAATACACGCTCGACCCGGACGGCTTCGCCGAGGGCGTCCCCTTCGACACCATTTCGTTCGCGGACGACGCGCCCGTCGGCGCGATCGCCCCGGTGGCGGTTTCCCCGCTCCGGGCCGCGCGCCGCTACTACGGCCGCTTCATCGCGGAGAACGACGCGGGACAGGTCTCCACGAACGAGGTCTTCACGTTCGATACCGCCGCGGGCGTCTCGGAGGACGTGGCCGGCGGCGACTGGGGCCTCCTGCAGCAGGTCGTGACGGGCCTGAGCGACGGTGCGCGCTTCGCGTCCATCCGCGCCGCGGTCTGGGACGAGGCGCAGGCCGACGCCGTCGAAGGGACGATCATGGCCTACACGACCGGCTCCAAGACGAGCTCCAAGAACGGGAAGACCTACGCATGGGGCGGCAACGCCGGCTTCATCTACCGCGGCGTCATCCATCTCGTGGGCGGCGTCGAATACCAGTTCGCGGGCCGCATCGACGACGTGGTCGAGCTCAAGATCGCCGACCGGACCATTCTCGGGATGGAGGCCTACAACAGCGCCGCCTTCGGATCCTGGACGCCGCCGGCCACGGGGTGGTACGACATCGATGTCCGCATGTCCAACGGCGGCGGCGGCGCGGGCTACGGCTTCGGCCTCGGCTGGAGCGACAACGGCTCGACGACGTTCGACGCGAACCACATGAATCCGTTCACCGATCCCGGCGACGGATCCCTTCTCCGGACCGGCGCGGCGCGCATTCTTTCCATCGGGCGCGCGGAGGCCGGCGCCACCGGTGTCTCCCTCCGGGCGACGCTCACCGAAGGCCGTCCGTCCGAGGGCTCGCTCGTCGCCGTCTGGGGCGCGCAGGACGCCGGGACGGACGCCGTTTCGGACTGGGCGGGCAGCCTGACGATTCTCGCCAACGTGGACGGGACCGAGCAGACGTTCGACGGCTCGGTCGCGCTCGACCCGGCCGCGACGCCGGTCGTGCGCGTCGTCTTCGTCCCGGCGGGCGGCGGCGATCTGGTCTGGTCCACGCCGATCGTCCTGGACGCCGACAGCCCGACGATCGGCCCGGTCGCCGCCGTCACGGACGGCGACCGCCTGACCGTCTCCGGCTCGATGGCGAGCCTCGGCACCGGCGCGGACTTCGAGCTGACGCTGCTCTGGGGCTACAAGGAGGACTTCTCCGACGCGACCCCGACGAACCTGACGGTCGCGGCGGACGGCACGTTCTCCAAGGCGGTTCCCGTGGTCCCGTCGACGAACGGCTGGTGGCGGCTCGTCGCCCGCACGTCGGACGGCGGCGTCGACGCGACGCTCCCGGCCGCGTTCGAGACGCAGGGCGGCTCGGTCCTGAAGCAGCTCGCCACGGCGACGGTGTCGCACCACGACATCACCGCCTCGGGCACGCTCGAGGTGCTCGGCGCGGGCACGACGACCGTCACGCTCTGGGCGGGCTCCGACGAGAACTCCCTCGCCCCGGTCGCCGGCTCCTCCAAGGTTCTCGCGGTCCCCGGTCCGTTCTCCGTGACCGGCACGGTGCCGGGCGACCCGCATCTGGTCTACTGGAAGATCGTGAGCGAGAACATCGCCCCGGGCGGAACGCCTTGGACGAGCGAGACGCCCGTCTACTCGATCGCGACGGAAGACACCGCGACCTACACGTGGAAGGCCGAGAAGACCAGCGGCGACTGGGATGACCCGGCGAACTGGACCGTATCCGGCGTTCCGGACACGAGCGACGTCCTCGGCTACCCGGACCATGCCAAGGCGAAGGTCCGCTTCGTCGCGGACACGACAGCCGAGATCGCCGTGGGCCGTTCGTTCGTCTTCCAGGACATGAGCCTCAAGGCGGCGGGCCTCCAGGTGACGTTCGCCGGCACCAACGCCGCGGTCTGCCGCCTCGAGGGCGATATCCAGAACACCGACGAGAACAACGACTGGACGAACCTCTCGGGCGTCCGGATCGTCGTCTCGGGCGTCGAACTCTACGACACGCGCGACCACTTCAACTGGAGCACGCGCGCGAGCCGCGACGCAACGCTGCGTCTTGAAAACGGCGCGGTCCTCTCGATGGCTGCGAACAACGGCTGGCTGCACCTCTTCGGCACCAACACGTGGGTCGAAGCGGTCGGCGGCTCCCGGCTCGTGTGGCGATCGCTGGGCGACAGCACGTCGGCCGGCTTCGACCTGTGCGGCTACGGCGGCGGCCTGAGCTTGGAGGATTCCCGGATGGATGTCCCGTATTTCATCCCGCAGCGCTACGTCACGACGCCGGGCGAAGACCAGGTCCTCCGTCTCGCGGGCGACTCGCAGCTGCGCGTCTACGCCTACTTCCGGACGTGGAGCGACACGCAGGACGCCATGACGAACAGCGTCCAGGTCTCCTACGTCGTGCCGGTCGACGGCTTCGAGCAGATCCCGCTCTACGCGGACTACGGCGGCGGCACCGACAACCGGAAGTTCGCCTGGCGCAACCCGGGCGCCGTCAACGGCGGCCGGATCGTCTTCTCGGTGGACAAGGACAGCCCGCTCCTCAAGAGCGGCCGCCACCGGAACGGGGTCCAGCTGATGCAGTGGCGCGCCGGCATCGACGTGAAGAGCGTTCGGCTCGAGGACCGCAAGGGTGTCCACATGTATTACACCTACGGCTTCCCGCAGATCCGCACGACGCCGACCTCGGAGGGCGAGATCCCGACCGGCGTCGCGGCGGACATCCGCGGCCTGGGCGGCACGCTCCTGCTGATCCACTAGTCCCCTCGCACATGCACGCGGCGGGGTGTGGCGGTCGCCGCACCCCGCCGCGTGTCTCCGGTCGGCGCGAAGTTGCGCCGGATACCCGCATCTGCTAGAATCGCGGTCCATGCCGCCGGTCAACCAGACAGCAACGTCTCCGGACGTTCCGAACCCCTACCGCAAGCCGGGATTCCGCCACGACGGCTTCCTCGTCGCGGAGCTCGTGAAGCGCGACTTCAAGGCGCGCTACGACCGCAGCGTCCTCGGGATGTTCTGGTGCGTCCTGCAGCCGACGCTCACGATGGGCCTTCTCTATGCGGTCTTCTCGTTGTTCTTCAAGAGCGCGATCCCGAACTTCCCGCTCTATCTCATCTCGGGCATCGTGTTCTACCAGTTCTTCGTCGAGACGACGACGACGGCGATGCGCTCCATCCAGGAGAACGCGGGGCTCATCGCGAAGGTGAAGGTCCCGCTCTGGACCTATCCCGTGACCCGGGCCGTCTCGAGCCTCGTCAACTTCCTTTTCGCGCTGATCCCGCTGTTCTGCGTCGTCCTCCTCACGCGCGCCCCCCTGCGCCCGACGGTGCTTCTTCTTTCCTACAGCACGGCCTGCATGCTCCTATTCGCCCTCGGCGTCGGGCTCTTCCTCGCCGCGCTCGCCGTCTTCTTCCACGACGTGAAGTTCCTGTGGGGCTTCGCTTGCATGCTCTGCATGTATGCGACGCCGATCTTCTACCCGGAGGAGGTCCTCATGCGGGGACACCACTGGATGGTCTATTTCAACCCGATCTACCACGTGGTCCATTTCTCGCGTCTCGTCCTGAACGGGGCAATCCCCCCCGCGACCGAGTTCGCGGCCTGCGCGCTCTTCGCGCTCGTCTCGATCGTGGCGGGGACGCTCGTCTTCCGCTCGCTCAAGAACAAGTTCGCCCTCGCCCTCTGACCCTCGTCCCCATGGACACGCTCATCGAAGCCAACCACGTATCCCTCCGCTTCTCCGCTCCGACGGACAAGAAGGGGAGTCTCAAGAAGTGGGTGCTCGACGCCGTTCGCGGCCGGGTCCGGAGCCGCCACTTCCTCGCGCTCGACGACGTCTCCTTCCGCATCGAGCGCGGCGAGGCCGTGGGGCTCGTGGGCCGCAACGGCGCCGGCAAGAGCACGCTCCTGAAGCTCGTCACGGGCATCGTGGAGCCGACCTCCGGCTCGATCTCCGTCCGCGGCCAGGTCGCGCCGCTGCTCGCGCTCGGCAACGGCCTCGACCCCAGGCTCACCGGGCGCGAGAACATCTACCTCAACGGCGCGATCCTCGGCTACGAGAAGGCGTATCTTCGGGCCCACGAGGCGGACATCATCGAGTTTTCGGAGCTCGGCGACTTCATCGACGCCCCCGTCCGGACCTACTCCTCCGGCATGACGATGCGCCTCGCCTTCTCGATCGCGACGGCCGCCTCGCCCGAGATCCTCATCCTCGACGAAGTCCTCGCCGTCGGCGATGCCGCCTTCCAGGCCAAGTGCCGCGCCCGCATCGGCGAAATCATCGAGGACGGCGCCACGGTCTTCTTCGTCTCGCACAGCATCCATGACGTCCAGGAGCTTTGCTCGCGCGCCATCTGGCTTGAGAAAGGAAGGGTCGTCTGGGATGGTCCCGTCGAAGAGGTCTGTCCCGCATTCGGCCAGTTCGCGGCACTTCCGTTCCTCCCGATCGCCGAATTCCTTCCCGGCGGAATCCGCGACGGAACTGTTCCCATCGTCCGGTTCCGCAACAAGCGGAACGGGCGCCACCTGCTTGTCGTCCGGCGGGAGGAAATGAAAAACATCGTGACAAAGCTCTCGGAATGGGAGAGCGAAGGCGTGGCGTTCCGCGCGTTCCCGGAGCCGCGTCCGGGAACCGTCCCCCTCTTCCGGTTCTGCAGCCTGCGCGACTCGAGCCACGTGTTCGCCCTCGGCGACGCCGAGGCCGCCCCGTTCCTCGTCCCCGACTCCGGCTGGAAGGACGAGAAAACGACCTGCCACGCATTCGGGGCCCCGACACCAGGCACGACGCCCGTCTTCCGGCTCCGGAGCCCGGACCTCCCGGGATGCCGCATCGCCGTCGGCGAAGCCGAACGCGACGCGATCCTCGCCTCCGATCCATCCTTCGTCCCCGCTGGCGAACCGTTCTTCGTCCAGCCATGAAATTCCAGCCAGCATCGCTCGCCACGCTTGCATGTCTCCTCCGGCGCGACGGCTTCGCCTTCTTCGGCAAGTGCGCCCGTTACGCCTTCTCCCGCGACGCATGGCTCTGGCTCCTGCGCGGCGGCCGCCATGCGATCGAACCTTCGCCGGCGGAGGCCGTGCGGGCCACGGCACGGGCGCCCGTCAAAGATTTTCCGCCGGCGGAGCGCGAGCGAAGCCGACGGGCGCTCCGCGACTACGCTCCGAAGATCAGCGTCGTCGTGACGAGCTACAACTACGCGCACGTCCTGCGCGAAACGCTCGACGCCCTCGTCGCCCAAACCCGTCCCGCCCACGAGATCCTCGTGGTGGACAACGGCTCGACAGATGACAGTGTCGCCATCGTTCGGGAGTATGCGGCGAAGTGGCCGGTCGTTCGGCTCCTGCAGCACGAGGGCGGCGTCAACAAAGGGCTTCCCGCCAGTGTGAAGCTCGGTTCCGAAACTGCGACGGGCGAATTCGTCGCTTTCTGCGAAGCGGACGACCTCTGGACGCCCGACCACCTCGAAAAAAAAGTGGAATTCCTCCGAGAACGCTGGGGCGAACCGAATTTCGTCATCAACGATTTCGAGCCCTTCGGCGATCCCGCCCGGTGCGGCCAGATCGAGGAAGCCATGAAGCTCAGGCTTCCGGCTCTCGCCGAAACACGGAACCGCGTCCCGCCGGTCGCGTTCCGCGTGCGCAATTACGTTTTCACGTTTTCGATCTGCATGGTCCGCCGTTCCGTGCTGCTCGGATGCGACATGCTGTCCGTTCCGTTCCCGTCGAATCTCGACTGGTGGCTGTGGCGGCAGATCTGTTTCGACAACGACATCTGGTGCGTCCACGAAAAGCTCACCCGCTGGCGTCAACACGGGGATTCCTATCTGATGCGCGAAAAACGCATGGACCGATGGGCCGACCAGCAGGAACTCACGTCGCGCATGGACGCCTTCCTGTGCCGGAAACACCCGGCGCTCGCCGATTCGCTCCGGCCCTTCCTGCGACCGGAGGACAGGATGTCCTGCGAAGGCGGAAGGCTGTCGATCGAAGGCGCGGAAACGAAACAACCTTCGTTTTCCGTCGTGATGGCGGAAACCGGACGTGCCGACCTTGACGACGCGACCCTGGAGTCCGCGGCCCTCCAGTCGTACGGCAATTTCGAGCTGGTCCTGGTTTCGTCCTGCGGCAACTCCTCCCCGTGCGGCGGGCGCCGCGACTGGAGCGCCGATGGGCGGCTCGCGGGAAAAATCCGCAGAATCGCGGCTCCGGAAGGATCCGGCGCGGACGCCGCGCTGGAAGCCGGCGTCGCCGCCGCCGGTTCCGATTGGGTCGTTCCCGTTTTCCCGGGAGACATCCTCCGCGCCGATGCATTGAAGACCTTTGCCGCGCGCATCGTCCTGCGACCGGAAGCCAACGGCGTGTGCGGCATCGCCAGAACGCTCTCGGGAGGACGCAACTTCGGCGGTCCGTCGCAAACCGCTCCGGGAACGCCGACCGGCCCGTTCGCCTGCGTCGGCGCGTTCGCGTTCCGTCGCTCCGCCCCGTCGGCGCGGCACGGGTTCTCCTGCGTCGAAGCGCGTCTCGCGGCGCGGGCCCTCTCCGCTCCGCCCACGGTCTTCGCCTCCCACATCGTCCTGCTCCGCGACGACGGCCCCAACGGCCGAGATCCCGGGGCGAAGGGCCTGTTCGCAGCAATCGCCGAGTTTCTTGCAGCCCGGCCGGTCGACCGGCGGGAGCCCTCCAAGGCGGAACTCGACGCAATCCGCCGGTCGCCGTTTTTCGATCATGCCTGGTACCTGCGGAACAACCCCGACGTCCGACAGGCAGGCGTCGATCCGGTCGTCCACTATTTCCACCACGGACGGGAAACGCTGCGGAACCCCGGTCCCGATTTCGTCGGCGTCGAATACCTCGCGCTCAACCGGGACGTCCGCGACGCGGGCGAGAACCCGCTCGTCCACTTCGAATGCCGCGGCCGAAAGGAAAACAGGCCGCCGTCGTTTCTCCACGTCCGGCCATCCGTTCCTCCCGGCAGTTCAAAAGGAACCGGCGAGGATTTTCCCGCCCCTCCGCTCGATTGCGGACTGCTCCGGAGGCTCCGCGAGGAACACCCGTCGTCGTTCCCGGCGAAAATCGATGCAATCCGCAGGGAACGGACTGGGAGAGGGCTTCCCGTTCGCGCCTTGTTTCTCGTGTCCTCCGCCTCGATGTTCCCCGCGAGGCCGCTCTTCGACGCCATGCTTCGCGATCCAGGATTCGACGCCCGGATATTCGTAGTCCCCGACCTGCGCTGGTGGGACCGGGATCCGGAACCGTTGCGCCGGACCTGTCGCGAAAACCTCGGCGCCGGCTATCCGGACGACCGGTTCCTCGAAGCGCAACCGGACGCGGACGGCGTCTGGCCGGATGTCATCGGCGATTTCGGAGCGGATGTCGTTTGCTATTCCTCTCCCTACGATTTTTCCTTCTTCCGCTACAACCCGCACTGGGCTGTCGGCCGCGGGTTCCTCCCGATCTACATCAGCTACAGTTTCTCCACGTCGATCCACGGCTACGAGGTCTACGGACGCCAGAACTACGCCTATTTCTGGAAGGTCTTCGTCGAATGCGAGGCGAACGCGAAGGAATACGCCGAACACTCGATTCTCAAGGGCGCCAACGCCGAGCTGACCGGCTACTTCAAGATGGACGCGCTCGCGACCGCGAAACCATGGACGCGCAACGGCGGCCGCAAGCGCGTCCTGATCGCCCCCCACCATTCCGTCCAGGGCGGGGCGAACGATTCGCTCGCCCTCTCGAACTTCCAGCGCTACGCAGACTACTTCCTGGCGCTTCCGGAGAAGCATCCTGAACTCGATTTCGTATTCCGTCCGCACCCGTTCCTCTTCACGGTCCTGTCGCATCCGTCCAAGTGGGGGCAGGAGAAGGTCGAGGACTGGATTGCCCGCATGAAGGCGCATCCGAACGTCCGGTGGAGCGACGAGGGGGATTACTTCCCCGCCTTCGCCTCGTGCGACGCGATCATCCAAGACTGCGGCTCCTACCTCGCCGAATGGGTCTATACCGGGAAGCCCTGTTGCTTTATGCTGAAGACCCCCTCCGATGTCGACGCGAAATTCACGCCGCTCGGAAGGGAGATCCTCTCGCACTGCTACCTCGCTTACGACGAACCGGCGATCGAATCGTTCCTCCGCGACGTCGTCAAGGGCGGAACGGATCCGAAGGCCGCCGCGCGCGACGCGTTCCGGAATACGGTCATGGTGAATTACCCGCACGCCGCCGAAGCGGCACTCGCGTCCATCAAGAAAGCCCTGGGCATGTCATGAACGTTCTCCTCGATTTCCTGCGCTCTCTTTTCCTTCGCGACGGCCTCGCATCGATCGGCAAGGTGGTCCGTTACGGGTTCTCTCCCAAGGCGTGGCGGTGGCTGTTGACGAACGCCCGCAACCAGCGTCTCGTCCGGGCGTCTGGACTGGTGGACGAGGAGTGGTACCGCCGCGAGTATCCCGAGGTGGCGGAAAAGAGGATCGATCCCGTCCGGGATTTCCTGACATTTCCCCCCGACCGGCACCGTTTGCCGAATCCCGATTTTGTGCCGGATGAATATCTGGCCGTGAACCTGGATGTGAAGGCAAGCCGGATGACTCCCGCAGTCCACTATGTCACGAACGGCATTCGGGAAAAGCGGCCCGTCTCCACGTTGGAGAACTACGAGAGGCCCTTCCCGCAGGGCGCGGTCGAGCTGCGACGCGAATTTCCGGCCGCACCGGCGCGTTGCCGGCGGACGGCCATCTTCGCCGCTTTTTCGGGCGACGGCCGCCTCAAGGACACGGTCCTCTATTACCTGAAGGGCCTCAGGGAAGTGGCGGACAACATCGTGTTCGTCGCGAACTGCCCGATCTTCCCGGACGAGGTCGCGAAGCTGGACGGGCTCGTCCGCCTCGCGGTCTTCCAGCACCACGGCTGCTACGATTTCGGCTCCTACAAGATCGGGTGGAACGAGGCAAAGGCGCTCGGTCTGCTGGAGCCGGACGTCTGCGACGAGCTCGTCGTTTGCAACGACTCGTGCTACGGCCCCGTGTTTCCTTTCACCGAATTGTTCCAGGAAATGGCAGACCGCCGTAAAGAGGCGGAACGCCCCGCCGACTTCTGGGGAATGTCGCTCGTCTGCCAATACGGGCGGCGGATGATCCCCTCGTATTTCTATGTGTTCGGCCCCGCCGTTCTCGAGGGGTCCGAGCTGGACCGGTGGTTCGACCGCATGGAACCGTGCGGGAACCGCGGCCAGGTCGTCCTGCGGTGCGAATCCGTGCTGACGCAGTACCTGGAAAGCTCCGGCTATGTTTCCGATGCCATCGTCCCGAAATCGTTCCAATCCGAACACAAGGCGACGCCCATCAAGTTCCCGCTCTCCACGATGAGGGATTTTCGAGACCCTCTCGTCAAGATCAAGGCGCTCAAGGGCGACTCGTTGGAGGATTTGGACGAGGTCCGTGCCTTCCTCGCGTCGAACAACCCCGAACTGGCCGCCATGATCCCCGTGTTTCCCACGGGCGGAAGCCCCGTCGGCATGGATCTCGCCCGGAACGCGCGGTTGGACCATCGGACGCGGCTGGTCGAAACCGCGAACGAAGTGCGTGATCGGGTGGCCGCCACCCAAACCCTCCGGATCCTGCTGCTGTCGCTGGACGGCGAGGAACGTTGGTTGCGGCAGGGGTTCGACGGCGCTGCCGTCCCGCCGCGATGCGAGACGACGGTCGCCGCCATACCGGATTTTCGCGTCCCCGAGAAATCGGGACGTCTCGCCAAGATGCGAGCCGCGCGGAAAAAAATCATGTCGGAAGGCCAGACGGCGCGCGTCTTGAACGTCCGGACCGACAACGATGGGGAATGGCTGTATGTCGCGCCAACCGATGACGTCGTGGTCTATCCTTCCGCGGACGATGTATCCGACTTTCACTACAACCCCCATTTTTCCGTCGGGCGCAATTTTCTCCCCGTCTTTCTTTTTGATCGACGTGCCGTCGGCCCCCTTCCGTTGGAGAAAGAATTCGCGCGGCAGAACTACGCCTACTTCTGGAAGGTGTTCTTCGACGACCGCGCGGCGTTTGAGCTCTACGCGAAGCATTCGCTCTGCAAGGGGGAAAACGCCGTTTTCTGCGGCGCAGAGGAGGTCGGGGACCGCATCGTCCGGTTGCTCCGGGACCGTTCGGAGTAATCCGCGACCAAGTGGGGGATTGAAACGGCTCGCCCCTCCTCCGGGTTTCCCGGCTCAACGGCTGGCGGCTTTCGCCGGCCGTTTCCCGAAGACGATGTCCGTCAACGCCGCCACCGGTTTCTGGCAGAGGACAGCGAGCAGCAGGGTCGAGGAGGCGACCAGCAGGACGGCATAGACCGTCCGTGCGCCGTCCAGCGGCTCTCCGGACCGGAGGAACCGGAAGATGGCGCGATGGTGGAACAAAAAGGCCAGGTAGGACGCCTTCCCGATCAAGCCGGCCGTTTCCGAACAAGGTGCCGAGCAGGGCACATGGTCGAAGATAAAGCAGACGACGGTGAAAAGCGCGGCGCTAGCCGGGATGCCGAACGGATCGCAGACGAAGAGCGGACGGGGCGCGGACGCAACATAGGCGACGATGAGGACGGCCGCTGCCGCGGCGGCTGCCGCGTATCGCCGGAAGAATGGCCGCACGTGGAGGAAGAACGTCATTCCGAACGCAAACCCGAAGAGATGCGGAAGGACGTTGAAATGCGAGATCTTATTGAAAATGGGGACCGCATCGGAGAGCCGGACCGAATACCGGAGAGCGGCGACTCCGAGGGCGTAGAGGCCGATCAGCGTGAAAACGGGCCGGTTCTTGACGGCCCGATGGATCGCCGGGGCGCAGAGATAGACGAGAAGGAGGCATCCGACGAACCATTCCCCGACGTTCCGGTAGCATGTGGGCAACCGTGTGTTCAGGTAGCCGTCCATGCCGAAGAGGGTCGGAGGAACGGAAATCCAGTCCGAGCCCATCGCCATCGCGCGCGACCGCCCGAACGCCACCATCGCGCAGACGAAATAGGCAAACCAGAAGGGGGGCAGAATCGCCCGGAGCCGTTTCCGGTAGAACGGTAGGAATCCTGTGCCGTTCCGCAGTGAACCGACGGACAGCGACGCTCCGGACAGGATGAAGAAGATCGCGACGCCTAGCCGTCCCCAGTGGACGGAATCGAGCGTCGCCCAGCCGGGGACCCCGGACGAGTCTCCCCATTCGAGGACATGCGCCAGGACGATCAGCAGAAAGGCCGCGATGCGGATGAAGTCGAACGCGACGATCCTGCCGGAGGCATTCCGCACGTCCGGGGACTTCGCGGACTGACGAAACAAGACCCACGCGCCGGCGGCCATCCGCACCACAAAACGGGAAAAGACAAAAAGGACCAACGCCCACAGGACCACCAGCGGGGAGGTCTGCCATACGTTCCCGAGACGGACCGTCCCTTCCATGTCGAGAGGGTGCCGGCAGACCATGTGCGGATCGGGCTTTTCGGACCGGATTGCCAGCGTTCCGTCTTTCTCCGCCGTGCGTTCTTCAACGTCGGGGGAGAAGACGAAATCGCCCGCGTTCAACTTCGCCCGAGTCCGACCGAGCACCTTGATGCGCGAGACGCGGACGCTTCCCGGCGCCTCTCCGAAGTCAAAACGGAGGCGTTTGATCCGGCGGACGGGAATCAGCCGCCAGACCCGGAACCGTCCTTTGTCCACGAAGACGGAGACCGCGCGCTCCTCCGAAAAGGCTTCACCCTCCCTTTCGGTGTAGTAGATCCGCGCCGAGAAGTGTTTCTCTGCTTCCGTTTCGGCGGTGAACGCGATTCCGGAAGGGATCCAGACGCTGCGGGTTGCGGCGAGCAGAACCAAAAAAACGAGGAGGGTGGCGAGCCGTTTCACGCCAGCACGAATGCGTCCGTGCCTTGTCGGATCGAAGAAGTGTTCCATGCCCCGAAGTCTAGCACAGGCGCTTGTGGAACCGCAAGGCGTCATCCCATGCCCAGCTCCCACCCGATCTTCGCCAGCGCCGTGTCGGCGGCGTGCGGGTGGTTGACCATGATCGTCTTCCGGAACGCATCGCGGGCGGCGGCCTTCGGGTCGGAGCCGCCTATGACGACGTTGCGCAGGAATGTTTCGATCGCCGCCTCGTCGCAGGCCAGATAGCAGTGCGAGAGGCACTCCTTTCCAAGGGGGGTGAACTTGGCGGCGGCGTCGGACGGGTCTTTGAGCAGGAAGCAGCCGGGTTTTCCCGTGTAGAACCATTCGGCGAGGAAGGAGCCGCAATCGTGCACGATGGCGTCGCAGGAGGCGAACGAGGGAAAGTAGTCTCCTTCCCCGCTCCACCGGACATTCGGATGCGCCTTCATCCGGGCAACCCAACGCAGGACCTTTTTCGGCCCCCATTTCGACGGGCGCGACAGAACGTCGAACAAGAACGGGTGCGGTCGGAACACGATGTCCAGTTCGGGATGCTTTTCCGGGAGTGAAAGGAAATAATCCGCATAGCGCTGGAAATTGGAGAGTGCAAGCATGTCGTTCGCCCCGCCCTTCACCGAGTGGTGCGGTGCGATCAGGACCCGCTTCCGATCGCCATTGCGGGGCCACGGCTTCGCGGACGCGAGGCTGTCCATTTTGAAGTAGCCGACCGTTTCGGCGTTGGCACCCTTGAGAATCGAATGTTCCGCATACTCCCTTGCGGTTTCGTCGCACTCGACGAAAACCTTCCAAAACCAAGCGTAGTTCAGCCGACTGAGGACTCCGTAGCCGAAAACGGATGTGGAGAAGCTGTAGCTGATGTAGATTGGAAGAAGACTCCGGCCGACGCACCATCGCGGGTTGTACTTGAAATCGGAGAGTTCATAGGGCGAGGGGTGGCAGACGAGATCTGCGCCGAAGTCCGCAAGAACGTCGGGCCAGGCGCCGTCCGCGCCGCGCGCGACGGGGAGGAACGCCTCCGCGGGGTACGCCTCCGCGAGCGCGGCGCGGCAGCGCTCTATCCCCTGCAAGGGAGCCGCGCCCGCGATGCCGCGCAGGTCGGGAATCACCGCGATGCGCGCGTCGAAGCGCGAATCGCGGCGCATGGCGTCGAAGAGCGGCCGCGCGGGGAACATCGCCGCGGATGCGACGAAGAATACGGCGCGGACCTTGTCGCCCCGCTCAGTCTTCGCACGAATCGCGGCGACCTTCGCGGAAAAGGCGGCCTGGTGCTCTTCCGGCGTCGGGAAGCGCCAGGCGGGATCGGCGCGTCCGTCCGCGAGGACGGACTGGAGGAACGAGACGCGGAAGCCCCGCCGGCGGCCGCCAAGGAAAAGGACGGAGAGGATCTAAGCGCGGCACACAGGGGACGAATCCATTCCTCTTTGCCGGAAAGCGACAGGACGATTGCCTCGACATCCTTGCCGGAGGCAACCATGCGGCGAAGGATATCCGCGGTTTTGTTCAGCGAAGTTTCGTGGTTCAGGCGGGCCTCGCGGGGGATGTCCACCCCCGATTTCCGGCCGCCGCGCGGAAAGGCCGGGAGGATGGCGGCAAGTTCCGGAGCGTGCTGCCTGATGAACGAATCAACGTCGTCCAGATTATCCAGGGAGTCGCCTTTGAGCGCCTTGATCTTGACAAGCGGATCGCGGTAATCCCGCATGGTGGCAAGCGGGAACTTGATGGGTGTCGCCCTATGTTTCGTCTGGAACGTCTCCGGGACGAGCCCGGCTCCGGCGAATCCGCAATTGATGAGATCCTGCGTCAGCATGGATTCGCAGCGGATGACAACCTGGCCGCGGTTCCGGCATGGTTCCATCCGGTCAAACCACAGGTCGAGTTCCGATCCTTCGAGGATGGCCGGCCCGAACACGTAGAAGTAGGACGGGATCATTCGCCGGCCATATTGGCATACGACCGACATGCCCCAGAAGTCGAACCGGTCTTCCGGCCTCGCCGCCTGGTTGCGGCGGGCCATTTCGGCGAATGATTCGGAAAACGGGAACACGGGTCCGTAGCAGGAGTCGTTGCAGACGACGAGTTCGTCGCAAATCGCCGGGTCGAGCAAACCGAGCGCCTTTGCTTCGTTCCAGCCGATCTTGTAGGAACCGAAATCGTAACATCCGTGGTGGCGGAAGACGGTCAGTCGGACGAGGTTTTGCAGTTTCTCGATTTCGTCCGGAAACACGGGATTGTTGGCGATGAACACGATGTTGTCGACGACTTCCCGAAGTCCGCGAAGATAGTACAGGACCGTGTCCTTGATGCGCCCGTCACCGGAGAACGACGCGAAAATGGCGGTCCGGCGGTGGACGACCGGCATCGCACCGAACTCGCGCCGGAGTTCGACGGAGCCGTCCGGAAACGGGCTATCGTGGTTTTCCAGCGTGGAAACGGGCCGGCATTCCCGGATGCCGTTTCTTGCATAATGGACCCCGGGATGCATTCCGCTTGCTTTCACGTCGAGGTTCACGGCTCCGTATTCGCCGGGGACGAAGTCCGGATTGGGCATGCGGACCCACGGATGCGGCGGCGTCAGGAAATCCTGGACGGGATCGATTCCCTTGTCCGCGACGTCCGGATACTCGCGCCGGTACCATGCCTCGTCAACGAGTCCCGAGGCCTTCAGGATGCGTCTGTCGCGGATGCTGGAAAAAAGCCACCGCCAGGCCTCCGGGGAGAATGCGTAGCGGGCGACCTTCCCGACCGTGGCGAGACCATCGCGCCGGAAGAGCGAGAGGAAGAAGTTGCAGAATGCTCGGATCATTTCGGACGATCTTGGTTGCGGGGTTCCGGGGCGGCTGCCGGTTCGTGGACGTGCATCGGGTCAACCCCGGATTTTTTCGATGATCGCCGTCGTCGAAATGGACGGCGTGCGGGGCAAATAGAGCACCTCGCAGCCCGTGAGGGGAATCACCCAGTCGAATTTGCCGGCCCAGTCGTCGCCCATCACGAGGACGTCGGCCTCGAACCGCTTGATGTAGTCGGCCTTGAGCTCGAGCGACTCCTCCTTGAAGACCTCGTCCACGCACTTGAGGGCGCCGACGATGCGCGAGCGTTCCTCGAAGGAGTACCAGGGGTTGCGCCCCTTCTTGGAGAAGTTGAGCTCGTCGCTCGAGACGCCGACGATCAGGTAGTCACACAGTTCGCGAGTCCGTTCCAGGATTCGGAGGTGGCCGTAGTGGAAGACATCGAACGAGCCGAACGTGATGCCGCGTTTCATATGCGCTATTCTACCATGCGAGGGAAGCAAATGCAACGGATTGCCGCATCGCATCAGCCTATGCCCAGCGCTCGCTTGATCGAAACAAGCGCTGCGTCCGCGGCGTGCGGGTAGTTGACCATGACGGACCAGCGGAACTCGTCGCGCGCGGCGGCCTTCGGGTCCGCGCCGCCCTCCACGACGTCGCAGAGGAAGGTTTCGATCGCCGCCTCGTCGTAGGCGAGGTAGCAGTGCGAGAGGCATTCCTTCCCGAGCGGCGCGAACTTCGCGTCGATGTCGGCCGGATCCTTGAGCATGAAGCAGCAGGGCTTCCCCGTGTAGAACCACTCGGCGAGGAAGGAACCGCAATCGTGCACGATGGCGTCGCACGAGGCGAACGCGGGGAAATAGTCCCCTTCGTCGCTCCACCGGACGTTCGGGTTCGCCTTCATGCGGGCGATCCAGTCCGAGACCTTCTGCGGACCCCACTTCGAGGGATGGGAGAGCACCGTAAAGAGGAACGGGTGCGGGCGGAAGACGAAATCAAGTTCGGGGTGGTTCGCCGGCAGCGCGAGGAAGTAGTCCGCGTAGCGCCGAAAGTTTGAAAGCGCGAGCATGTCGTTCGCGCCGCCCTCCACGGAGTGGTGCGGGCAAATCAGGACGCGCTTGCGGTTCCCGTTCCGCGGCCAGGGCCTCGCGGAGGCGAGCGCGTCCATCTTCACGTAGCCGACGATCTCCCCATTTCTGCCCTTCAGGACGGAATGCGCCGCATATTCCCTTGCCGTTGCATCGCACTCGAAAAAAATCTTCCAGAAACATGCATGGTTCTGCAGTCCCCAGAACTTGTAACCGTAAACCGAGGTCGAGAAACTGTAGTTGACGCTAATGCCCAGAACGCTGGCGGCATCGGCCCGAGACGGATTGTAGCGATAGTTTGACAAGTCGTAGGGCGATGGGAAGATGGCCTGGTCGAAGTCGGTGAGGACATCGGGCCAGAGACCGTCCGCGCCGCGGCGCAGGGGCGGCAGAAGCGCCCCGGGGAAGGCGGCGTCGAGTTCGCGCTCGGCCTCTTCCATCGCCGTCTCCGGCGGGTGGCCCGGCCAGCGCAGATCGGGAACGACCGCGATGCGGGCGTCGAACGACGGGTCCCGTCGCATCGCCTCGAAGAGCGGGCGCGCGGGGAACATCGAGGCCGACGAGACCAGGAAGAGAACCCGCGCGGGCCGTCCCTCGCGGACGCGGGCGCTGACACGCGCGGCGAGCGCCGCGCGGGCGGCGGCGGTCTCCCCGGCGGTGCGGACGCGCGGCGGGGGGAGCTCCGAGACGCCGAGAATCGCGCCGAGCTCCGGGTTGAGGCGCCGCACGAGCGCGAGGATGCGCTCCGGCGCTTGGCTCGTTTCGCCGCGAAGCGCCTTGACCTTGACGAGAGGGACTTTGTGGCGGCGGATCAGGTCGAGCGGGCGCGTCGTGGGGTTGAACTCGTGGAGGCGCGGGAATCTCGGGCGCACGAACGCATCCGGCACGAATCCGCGGCGGCGCAGGTGCGCGGTGAGCTGGATCTCGTAGCGTTCGATCGCCTCGGCTCGCGTCGCGCGCTCGGTGCGCTCGGCGAAGAAGCCCTCCAGGGCGCCGGAGTCCAGAACCGGCCGGCGGAAGACGAGGAAGAAGGACTGCAGGTGCGGCTCGCCGGAGCGCTGCGTGTTGAACGTGACGCCCCAGAAGTCGGCGCGGCGCCTCTCCATCGTCCGGAACATCCCGGAGAACGGGCGCACCGGACCGTAGCAGGAGCTGTTGGCGAAGACGAGTTCGCGGCAGCGGTCCGGCGCGAGCCATCCGCGTTCGCGCGCAAGGCGGAGGCCGATGCGATACGAGCCGAAGTCGTAGCCGCCGTGCCAGCGGCAGACGGCCGCGGAGGCAAGGCCTCGCAGTTTCTCCTCCTCGCCTGGCAGCAGGGGGGAATTGGCGGCGTAGACGATGTTGTCGCAGACTTCGCGAAGTCCCCGGAGATACAGCAGATCCCGTTCCGGCATGCGGCCGTCCGGCAGGAAGGTCGCGTAGACCGCCGTTCGCCTGTTGCCGAGAGGCGCGTCGCCGAGGGGGATGTCGACGTCGCGCGCGGCGGAAGGGAAGGATGGATGTTCCGGCGCGGCGTCGAGCGGCGTGGCCGGACAGCCGATGAAGCGCCCGTACTGTTCGTAGTGGACGAGGGGGTCGATGGGGCTCGCCCGGACTTCCGGGTTGAGCTCCAGGTAGGCGTCTCCGGAGAAGGAGGGCGAAGCCCAGCGCCCGTCCGGAACGTCGTGCAGAAGGTAGTGCAGTTCCGGCGGCATGTCCGTCCGGGCCAGGTCCGCATGGTTGCGGACATACCAGTCCCGGTCGAATAGCGGGGAGCGGCGGATCGTGTCGAGATCGATCGGCAGTCGCAGCAGCCGGACAAATGCCCGGCGCTCGCGGAGTCCGGCCAGCGCAAGCTGGGCGAAAAGCCGAGGACGAGTCCATACGAATGCGACCAGTCCGCCAGCGGAACGGAGGATCGCTCGGGGCGTGAAGAAGGAAAACAGGTGGTCGTGCGGGTGGTTCACGTCAAGCGAGCCAAGGGCGTGGACTCAAGAACTATGTTATGATCCGCCTTTCGCCATGAGGTCGGTCGTGGAGACGCCGGGCGTGCGCGGGAGGTAGATGACCTCGACGCCGCAGGCCTCCTTGAGCCAGTCGAAGCGGCCCGTGTAGTCGGCGCCGATGATGAAGACGTCGGCGTGGTGCTCGCGGACGTAGTCCGCCTTCCTCTCCTCGCACTCCTCCTTGAAGACCTCGTCGACGCACCGCAGCTCCGCGACGATCGCCGCGCGCTGCTCGTAGGGGAAGGCGAGGCCGTGGCTCTTGTTCTTGCTCGCGATGAACTCGTCGCTCGAGACGCCGACGACGAGCCGGTCGCAGAGCGCGCGGGCGCGCTGCAGGATGCGCAGATGCCCGTAGTGGAACATGTCGAACGTGCCGAAGGTGATGCCGGTTTTCATGCGCGCTCCTTCATGGCGGCGAACCGGGCGGAGGCCTCCGCCCATGCGGACGCGCTCGCCCGGTTCGGTTCGTAGGCGATCGGCGGATCGGAGACGCCCATGAGCTCCCGGGCCTCGGCGTGGTCCCTGAGGTCGCCCATCGCGATCATCTGCACGAGGACGTTGCCCGCGCAGGCGCCCTCCGTCGGGCCGCAGAGGACCGGCACGCCGAGCGCGTCGGCCGTCATCCGGCAGTGCAGCGCGTTGCGCGTGGCGCCGCCGATCATGTTGAGGCCGTCGCGCTTCTCGCCGGTGATGCGTTCGAGCTGCTCCCAGAGCTCCCGGTAGCGCAGGACCATGCTCTCGAGCGCGCAGCGCGCGAAGGCGCCCTTGCTCTCCGGGACGGGCTGTCCGGTGCGCTTGCACCACGCGGCGATCTTCTCGTCCATGTGCCCCGCACGCTGGAAGTCCGGCGCGTCCGGGTCGATCAGCGAGACGAACGGCTTCGCCTTCTCGGCCATCTCGGTCATGCGGTCGTAGGGGACGTCCTCGCCCTGCTCCTTCCAGGCCTTGTGCAGCTCCTGGTAGACCCACATGCCGGTGAGGTTCTTCATGAACCGGATGCCGCCGGTGATGCCGATCTCGTTGGTCCAGCTGCATTCGTAGGCCTCGTCGGAGAAGATCGGCTCGAGGATCTCGGCGCCGACGAGCCCCCAGGTGCCGGTCGAGAGGCAGCCCCACCTGCCCTCCTTCGGGACGGGGATCGCGGCGACCGCGGACGCGGTGTCGTGCGTGCCGACGGCGACGACCTGCGTCGAGTATCCCTCGAGGTTCCGGATCGGGCCGAGGATCGTGCCGGGGCGGACGAGCTCGCCGAAGATGCGCCTCGGGAGGCCCGCCGCGTCGATCAGGTCCCAGGCCCAGTCGCGCGCGCGAACGTCGAGGCACTGGCTCGTGGAGGCCATCGTGATCTCGTTGGAGAGGACGCCCGAGAGCCAGTAGTCCATGAGGTCCGGCACCATCAGGAAGCGGGCGGCGCGGTCGAGCTGCGAGGCGGACGACTTCGACTCCGCCACGAGCTGGAAGAGCGTGTTGATCGGCATGAACTGCGTGCCGGTCGCGTCGTAGATGCGGCGGCGTCCGAGCTTCGCGCACGTTTCGTCCATTACGCCGTCGAGGCGCGGGTCGCGGTAGGAATGCGGCAGGCCCGTCAGGCGCCCGGCGGCGTCCACGAGCGCGTAGTCCACGCCCCAGGTGTCGACGCCGACCGAGGCCGGCTCTGCTCCGAGCGCGCGGGCCCGACGAACGCCCTCGAGGATGTTGCGGTAGAGGGCGACCATGTCCCAGTGCAGGCCGCCGGGCAGCGGCGTCTGGGCGTTCTCGAAGCGGTTCGTCTCCTCGAATCGGAGGCGGGATCCGTCGAACCGGCCCGCGATCACGCGGCCGCTGCCGGCGCCCAGGTCGGACGCAACGTAGATTTTTTCGCTCATGGCGAGCAATTCTAGCAGAAAACGGCGTGTCGGCGCAACCTGGCCGGAGAAGATCCGGGGCTAGTCCGCGGCTTCGCCATGCGGGGCGGGCGGTTCGCGCAGGAGGGACGACCGACGGGCGAACCGGACGCGGAAGGCGGTCCGGAAATAGCGGAAGTTGGCGAGGAAGGTGTTCTGGGATTCGCCTTCGGCGCGCGGCCTCCAGTTCGCCGGAATCTGGACGAAGGGCACGCCGAGCCGGAGGGGGACGATCGAGGTCTCCAGGAAGAACGGATGGCGCAGCTCCCGCCAGTCGACCATCCGCAGGAGAGCCGTCGGAAACAGGCGGAAGGCGTAGGTCAGGTCGCTCAGCCGCGTCAGGAACATCGCGGCGATGAGCTTCTGGAAGATCGCGTTGCAGACGATCTTCACGCGGCTGTAGCCGGAGAAGCCGCCGCCGGCCATCCAGCGCGACGCGGTGACGACGGCCCCCGGGGCCCGCTTCGACTCGGCGATCATTCGGCCGACCGCCTCCGGCGGCGTTTCGAGATCGGCCGACATCATCACGCAGTGGGACCCCTTCGCCTCCGGAATGGCGCTCCGGTAGGCGCCGCCCGCAAAGGGAAGCGCCTGGTAGAGGATGCGGACGGGCGGGCGCCCGTCGGATGCCGAGACGAGCGCCTCCGCCGTCTCGCGGCAGCCGGGCGTCGTCCGATCCGGATGGAGGAGGATCAGGATTTCCGCGAGATCCTCGGGACGGCAGAACCTCCGGAGATCCTCGACGGTTTCGCGGAGCGAGAAGGTCTCGTTGACGGCCGCGACGAGGACGCTGGCGCCCGTGAACGCGCCGGGAAGACGGGCAACGACGGAAGGTCGGTCGGACATGCCGCCGATTCTAGCAGATTCGCAGTCGCGGCACAAACGCGGCTGGAAGGCGTCCGGTCGCTTGCCCCGGGACCCCGCCTGTGCTAGGATGGGGGCGATGAAGACAAAGATCGCGATCATCGGCGCCGGTCCGGCCGGCCTCGCGCTCGCCAATGCGCTGCTTCGGCGCGGCATCGGGGATTTTCTGGTTCTGGAGCGCGAGGCGGAGGCGGGCGGCCTCTGCCGTTCGCAGGTCGTCGACGGCACCCCGCTCGATACCGGCGGCGGGCACTTCCTCGACGTCCGGCGCCCCGCCGTGACGGCGTTCGCCTTCGACTTCCTTCCCGAGGCGGAGTGGAACCGCTTCGACCGCGATTCCCGCATCTCGATCCACGGGCGTCTGATCGGAAGCCCGTTCGAGGCGAACATCTGGCAGCTTGACGAGGCGCACCAAAGGCGCTACCTCGCCGACATCGCCGCGGCGGGGTGCAACACGGGCGCGCCGATGCCGGAAAAGTTCGTCGACTGGATCTACTGGAAGCTCGGCCGGGGCATCGCCGAGGACTACATGCTGCCCTACAACCGCAAGATGTTCGGCGACGACCTGAACGTCCTCGGGACGTATTGGCTGGAGAAGCTGCCGAACGTCTCCTACGAGGATACGCTCCGCAGCTGCGAGGAGCGCCGCCCCCACGCGGTCCAGCCGGGGCACGCCTCCTTCCACTACCCGAAGGCGTTCGGCTTCGGCGAGCTCTGGCGCCGCATGGGCGAGGCGCTCGGGCCCCGGCTCCTCCTCGGGACGCCCGCGCGGACGCTCGACGTCGCGTCGCGGACCGTGAACGGCGAGATCGAGGCGGGGCTCGTCGTCAACACCGCCCCGTGGCCCGCGTTCGAGCGGATCGACGGCCTCTCCCCGGAGTCGCTCGCGGCGATCGCCTCGCTCCGGCACACGGCCGTGGACATCGACTACGTCCCGGAGGATCCCGCCACGCCGGCGCAGTGGATCTACCAGCCCAATCCGGCGCTGCCGGAGCACCGCTGGCTCGTGCGCCGCAACTTCCTCCCCGGCTCGCGCGGCTATTGGCGCGAGACGCGCCGGGAGCGCAACCCGCCGCTTCGTCCGGGGGCGTTCCGCGCGACGAACGACTGGGCCTATCCGCTCAACACCGTCGGGAAGAACGAGGCGATGGCGGCGCTGCTCGCGGAGGCGTCCGCGCACGGCGTCCTCGGCCTCGGCCGCTGGGGCGAGTGGCAGCACTACAACTCCGACCTCGTCGTGGAGCGCGCCCTCGCGCTGGCGGAGCGGATCTCGCGCGGCTGACGCCCCGGACGGGCGGGGTCACGAGAGCGGCCGGGCGTCCGGCGCGAGCGGGAAGGCGAGGATCGCGCAGAGCAGAAGCGCGAGGCCGAGCGCGAGGAACGCGGCGGAGACGGCGCGCGCGCGGCGTGGCGTCGCGTTCGCGGCGAGGATCCAGTCGCGCAGGATCCACGGCTTCGCGATCCAGAACATCCCCGCGACCGCCATCGCGTAGGCGGCGAGGACGACGAGCAGGCGCGCGGGCGAGGGATGCCAGCGCGCGGCGGAGAGGAGCGGCGTCGGCACGAGGACGAAGAGCATCCCCGCGGCGCGGCACGAGAGCAGGTCGGGCATCGCGAGGATCACGCCCGCCGCGAGCGCGAGGAACGCGACCTGCACCCACGGGAACATCCGCGCCGCCGCGCCCTGGAAGAACTCCAGCATCACGAACGGCGCCCACAGGGCCGCCCACGCGAGCGAGACGACCGCGAGGACGCGGCCCGGCCAGACCGAGCGCGGGAAGCGCCGCCACCAAGCGGCGGCGCGCGCCGGCGCGGCCACGCCCGGCAGCGCCAGCAGCGCCGTCGCGGCGCCGAGCAGGCCGGAGAGCAGGGCCAGGTGGGGGTAGTCGGGCTTCAGGATGAACATGGTCGGAAGGTCACATGGTCACACGGTTACACGGTCACACGGTCACACGGTTGAAAGGGAGGGGCTAGTTGTCGAAGCCGATCCAGAAGACGAAGTTGCGCTTGCGGGCGTAGTCGTCCGGCGTGTCGATGATGTGGGAGTAGTCGAGGCGGATCGGGAACCCGACGAAGTCGAAGCGAAGGCCTCCGCCGCAGGTTGTCGCGAGATCCCCGAGGTCCCAGTCCCACGCGTCGGCCCAGACGTTGCCCACGTCGTAGAACGCGGCGAGGCGGATCTTCTCGATGATCGGGAGCGAGAGCTCGGCCGTGCCCCAGAGCATCGACTGGCCGCCGACGGGCGAATAGTCGCCCTCGTAGTCGAGCGAGAGCGCCTTGGGGCCGATCGCGCGGTGGCGGAAGCCGCGGATGTAGCGCCCGCCGCCGAGGAAGTAGCGCGAGCCGATCGGGACCTCGTCGCCGCCGATGCCGTCCACCGTCGCGGCGCGGCCGGAGAACGAGAGCAGGAACCCGAACGGAAGCGTGAAGTAGGTGTAGGCCCTGGCGTTGGCCTCGTAGAAGTCGTATTCGGAGCCGAACGCGGCGCTGTAGAGCTTGGCGTGGGCGGTCGCGCGCGTGCCGCGGCGCGGGACGAGCGGCTGGTCGCGCGTGTCGTAGGTCCACGAGAGGCGCAGCGAGCCGAGCAGGTACTTGTCGTCCTCGTCGAGGAAGGAGAATTCCGTCTCCGGGTCGTCCGCGAGGACGAAGCGCTCGTGCGTCACGTCGTCGAGCGTCACGAATTCCAGCCCGTATTCGAGCCCGACGCGCCCGACCCACGGAACCATCTTGGAGAGTCCGACCGAGCCGCCGACGCGGCGCTCCTCGTATTCGTTGAACTCGCGGTTGTGGATGAAGAGGTCGGTGTCGAGGGAGAGCCGGCGGTCGAGGAACCAGGGCTCGACGAACGAGATGTCCAGGTCGGTCGAGTCCGAGGAGACCGTGAGGTCGAGGCGCGCCTTCTGCCCGCCGCCGCGGAAGGAGGGCCAGTTGAAGAGGTCGAAGTTGGACTGCGAGACCTGGAACATGCCGATGAGGTGGTCCACGGACGAGAAGCCCGCGCCGAACATGATCGAGCCGGTGCGCTTCTCGTCCACGTCGTAGAACAGGTCCGCCCAGCCCTCGCCGGCGGGCGAGTCGTAGACGCGGACGTCCTCGAAGTAGCCGAGGTTCATGAGGCGGCGGCGCGAGCGCTCGGCGGCGACGGCGTCGTATGGCTTCCCGGGGTCCACCACCGTCTCGCGGCGGATCACCTTGTCCTTCGTGATCGTGTTGCCGCGGACGTTCACGGAGCGGACGCGGACGAGCGGACCCTCCTGGACGCGGAAGACGAGGTCGAGGACGTGCGGCGCGGCGGCCGAGGGCGTCGTCGTGAGCGTGACGGTCGTCCCCGGATAGCCGCGCGAGCCGAAGTGCTCCTGCACCGTCTTGCGCGCCTCCTCCATCGCGGCGGCGCCGGCGACGTCGCCGGCGCGGACCGGGAGCTCGCGGCGCAGGTCGGCCTCGGGGAAGAGCGTGACGCCCTCGAACGCGATCGAGCCGACATGGTAGACGGGGCCCTCGACCACGTCGTAGGAGACCTTCAGGCGGCGGCCGTCGCGCGCCTTGCGGGGCGCGGAGACCGTCGCGTCGAGGTATCCGGCGTCGAGATACTGGCGGCGGGCGTCGCCCGCGACGGCGTCGAGGTCGACGTCGGAGAGGCGCGGCGTGTAGACCCACGACTGCGGGTTGTACCAGTCGTGCTGCTGCGCGTAGCGGCCGAGCGACTCCTCGGGGATCGCCTTCGCGCCGGGGAACGCGAGGAAGTCCGCCCTGCACTTCTCGCCCTCCTCCACGGCGAAGACCGCGTAGGCGGCGCCGGGGTTGCCCGGGACGGGCTCGAGACGCGGCGTCACCCGGACGTCGAAGAAGCGGCGCTTCACGTAGAGCTCGCGCAGCTTCGCCGCGGCGGCGCCGAGCACGTCGCCGTCCACGAGGTCGCCGGCCTTGAGGTCGAGCGCCTTGAGGGCGGCGGAGCGGCCGACGCGGTCGCGGCCCTCGAACGTCGGCTCCGCGGCGAGCGTGCGGCGCGGGAGCACGGTGAAGACCAGGTCCGCGCCGCCGCCGGGCGAGGGTTCGGTCGTGGCCTGCACGTCGGTGAAGCGGCGCGAGTCGAGAAGCGCGCGGACGTCCTCCGCGACGGTCGCCGGATCGAGCGGCTCGCCGACGCGGGAGCCGAGGTAGGAGCGGACGACGGTCTCGTCGAACGGGGCCTCCCCGCGTGCGCGGAGGAGGATGCGCGAGACCTTGGCCGCGCCGGGCGCGGGTTCGGCGGGCGCGGCGGCGGCGGCGAGCGCGAGCGGCAGGACGAGGAGGACGGCGGTGATGCGCATGGGAAAGAGGGGCTCGGCGTTCCGCGCGGAATGCGGGAACGCGCGCCATTCTACACGTTTCCCCGGGCGCGGGCAACCCCGCGCCGCGCGGCGGGGGTCCGGCGGGCTACCGGCCCCAGCGGACGACGGTCGCGCCCCAGGTGAGGCCCGCGCCGAAGGAGGCGAAGAGGACGTTGTCGCCGTCCTTGATCCGACCGTCGGAGACGGCCTCGTGCAGGGCGAGCGGGATCGAGGCGGCCGTGGTGTTGCCGGTGTTCTCGATGTTCGTCACGACCTTCTCCATCCCCAGGTCCATCGTCTTGGCGACGGCCTGGATGATGCGCATGTTGGCCTGGTGCGGGACGAGCCAGTCGATGTCCTCGTGGCGCAGGCCCGCATCCGTCACCGCCTTGTCGGCGATGCCCGCCATGTTGCGCACGGCGTACTTGAAGATGGTGTGGCCGTCCATCCGGACGAACCCCTTGCGCGCGGCGAGGGTCTCGGCCGTGGTCGGCATCGCGGAGCCGCCGGCCTCGATGTGCAGCAGCGGCGCGAGCGTGCCGTCGGTCCCCGTGGCGGAGGAGAGGATGCCGTTCTGCGTGCCGCCCTCGGAGCGCTCGACGACGACCGCGCCGGCGCCGTCGCCGAACAGGATGCAGGTCGTGCGGTCGGTCCAGTCGGTGATGGCGCTCATCTTCTCGGCGCCGACGACGAGCACCTTGCGCGCGGCGCCGCTGAGGACGTACTGGCGGGCGACGTCGAGCGCGTAGATGAAGCCGGAGCACGCGGCGGCGATGTCGAAGCAGGTGGCGTTCGCGAGCCCGAGTTTGGTCTGCACGAGGCAGGAGGAGGCCGGCAGCGGCGTGTCGGGCGTGATGGTCGCGAGGACCAGCAGGTCGATCTCCTCGGGCCTCGCGCCGGCGTTCTCGAGCGCCTGGCGCCCGGCGGCGGCGGCCATGTCGGAGACGTTCTCGCCCTCCGCGGCGATGCGGCGGGAGCGGATGCCGGTGCGCGGGTAGATCCACTCGTCGGAGGTGTCCACCATCCGCGAGAGGTCGTCGTTGGTGAGCCTCTTCGCGGGGAGGTAGGCGCCGGTGCCGGTGAGGACGGCGCGGAGGTTCGGGTTGTTCATTCGGCGGGGGCGGCGGGCTTGCGGAAGAGGCCGAGCGGACCCTTCTTCTCGAGCGAGGCGAGGCGGTCGGCGATCTTGCCGCAGACGTCCTGGCGGACGCACTCGGCGGAGACGCGGATCGCGTGGTAGATCGCGTTGTGGGAGGAGGCGCCGTGGGTGATGATGACGGTGCCGTTGACGCCCAGCAGGGGTGCGCCGCCGTAGGTCTCGGGGTCCATCAGCGACTTGAGGTCGCGGAAGGCGCCCTTGAGGAGGAGCGCGCCGATCTTGCGGATCGTCTTGCGCAGGAACTCGCGCTTGAGGAAGAGCTTGATCGCGCGGGCCTCGCTCTCGATCGTCTTGAGGACGACGTTGCCGACGAAGCCGTCGGCGACGCAGACGTCCATCTCGCCCTTGAACAGGTCGTGCCCCTCGACGTTGCCCATGAAGTTCACGAGCGGGTTCTTCGCGAGCAGCTCGTGCGTCTCCTTCGTGGCGGCGTTGCCCTTCTCGGGCTCGGTGCCGATGGAGAGCAGCCCGACGCGCGGGTTCTCGCGGCCGAGGACCGCGCCGGCGTAGATGCCGCCCATCACGGCGAACTGCTCGAGCTCGTGCGGGGTGCAGTCGACCGTCGCGCCCATGTCGAGGAGCAGGTAGGGCTTGCCGACGGACGGCAGGATCGTGCCGATCGCGGGGCGCTTGAGGGACTTCACGCGCCCGACGAAGAGCAGGGCCGCGGCGACCATCGCGCCGGTGTTGCCGGCGGAGAGGAACGCGTCCGCCTCCTTGTGGCGGAGCATCTCCATGCCACGGACGATCGACGAGTCGCGCTTGGCGCGCACGGCGTGCGCGGGCGCCTCGCCCATCTCGATGGCCTGCGTGGTGTGGAAGACGCGGATGCGGCCGGGCTCCTCCGCGGCGCCGTTGGCGGCGAGCTCGCGGCGGACGGCGGCCTCGTCGCCGAGCAGGACGATCTCCAGCTCGGGCCAGGCGCGGGACGCCTCGACGGCGCCCCGGACGATCTCGCGGGGGGCGAAGTCGCCCCCCATGGCGTCGACGGCGATGCGCATGGGGCGGGTTCCTCCGGAAGGGGGGCTCGGCGCGGCGGCGCGCTAGTCCTTGGCGGTGTCGACGGTGACGACCTGGCGCCCGCGGTACTTCCCGCAGGAGGGGCACGCGCGGTGCGTCTGCATGGGGGCGCCGCACTCGGGGCAGGTCGTCGTCGCGGCGATCTCCGCCTTCTTCTGCGCCTTGCGCATGCGGACCTTCATCTTGGATTTCTTGCGTTTGGGGACGGCCATGGCCTAGCTCCTTCGGGTTTTGGGTTTGCGGGTTCGGGGTTTCTTCTGGGGATCCGGGGGCGCAGGTTGTTCGTGAGTCGTACCCCCGGAAAGGGCGTCGAGCGCGGACCAGGGGCTCGCGGCCCCGTCGTCCGCCTCCCCGGCGTCCTCCGCGAGCGGCCGCGGGGGGCGGCAGTCGTCGGAGCAGACCGGGTTGTTCGGAAGGGCGAGGAGGATACTCTCGCGCAGTTCGGAAGTCAAGTCCACGTCGGTCTCGTCCGGCGCGACCTCGCGGGAGATCGTCACCTCGTCGCCGTAGACGCGGGAGAGCGGCCCGCCGCAGCGGCAGCAGGTGCCCTCGAAGAGCGCCTCGGCGCGCCCGCGGACGAGCAGCTCCGTCCCGAAGAGCTGCGCCTCGAGGCGCCAGCGCATCGGGCCGGCGGGCCGGACGACGTCGCGCGGCGAGGGGGGCCACTCGAGGACCTCCTTCGGGTCCTGCCCCTCGAAGCGCGCCCCGTCGGGGCCGAGCCTGGAGACCGGCAGGATCACGGCGCGCGGCCCTTCCCCTCCAGGCGCGTGAGGACGACCTTGCGCTCGATGTGGCGCTGGACCTCGGGCGGGACGAACCGCGACGTGTCGCCCGCGTAGGAGGCGATCTCGCGGACGATCGAGCTGGAGACGTAGGAGTGGTCCTCGCGGGGCATGAGGAAGAACGTCTCGATCTCGGGCGCGAGCTTGCGGTTGGTGAGCGCCATCTGGAACTCGTACTCGAAGTCGCTGTAGGCGCGGAGGCCGCGCAGGACGACGCGTGCGCCGATCGAGCGGCAGAAGTCGACGAGCATGCCCTCCATCACGCGGACCTCGACGTTGCCGAGCGCGCGCGTGGCCTCGCGGGCCATCTCGACGCGCTCCGCGCAGGAGAAGAGCGCGCCGGGCTTCCACTGGCCGGCGGCGACGGCGAGGACGACCCGCTCGAAGATGCCGCTCGCGCGCTCGACCAGATCGAGGTGGCCGAGCGTGAGCGGGTCGAACGACCCGGGGTAGACGATGAGACCGGAGGAAGTGTTCTTCACGACGGGCGCGGATTCTACCGCAAACCGCCCCCGCGCCGCAAGGGCCAGTGCCCTGGACATCCCCATTTTTCCTGCGCCCGCTCCGGCTTCGCCGTCCGGTCCGAGTTGCGGCTCCGGGCATGCTCCGGACGGCGACGCCGATGGTCGATTCCACCGTGCGTGAATTTCACGTATTTATCCGCTCTGGAAGCGCAGATAATGCAGAATATCACGCACGGTGAAATTGCAGCATGACCCGACGTCATAGGTTCTCCGACCGTGTTGCAGATTCACGGGCGGAGGTGGCCGAAGCAGGAGGCGGAGGTCTGGCCGCCGTGGACTCGCGCAGGATTTGGCCCCCTCCTGCGGTAGCGTGGCGGGTCGCGCGGGAGGCGCGCGACGGCGACGGGGGCTGCGGAGGCCGAGCCGATGCCGGGCGCGCCCTCCGCGAGGCCGGTCCGGAGGCGGCTCAAGCGAGGAGCGAACGCGACGAGCAGACGCCCCGGAACGGCCCGCGGGGGCGTGTCCGGCGCGGCGTCAGGCCGCCGCAGCCGCCCGGCAGCCGGAGGAGCCGGACGCGCGACGCGCCGGGCCGTCCCCTGCGGGTGGGCACGGCATCGGCGAAGACCGGTTCCGAAATGCGGGGAGGAGAGCGAGGCGGAGCCCGGACGCGGATGGGATCGCGAGCGGGAGGAGTCGCGAGCGGCCTCCACGCCGCCGAGCCGACGAGCGCCGCGAGACCGCCGCGTCCGGGCTTCGCCGAACTGCCCCGCATTTCGGAACGCCGCGCCTTGGGAGCCCGGAGCAGGGCGGGCTAGAACCAGCGGGCGAGGAGGCCCGCGAAGCCCTTGCCGTGGCGGGCCTCGTCCTTGGCCATCTCGTGGACCGTGTCGTGCACCGCGTCGTAGCCGAGCTCCTTGGCGAGCTTCGCCAGCTCCAGCTTGCCCTCGCACGCGCCCGTCTCGGCCGCGGTGCGCATCTCGAGGTTCTTCTTCGTGCAGTCGGTCACGACCTCGCCGAGCAGCTCGGCGAAGCGCGCCGCGTGGTCGGCCTCCTCGAAGGCGTAGCGCTTGAACGCGTCCGCGACCTCCGGGTAGCCGTCGCGCTCGGCCTGGCGGCTCATCGCCAGATACATGCCGACCTCGCAGCACTCGCCGTTGAAGTTGTCCTGCAGGCCCTTCACGACGCGCGGGTCGAGGCCCTTGGCGGAGCCGACGACATGCTCGCACGCCATCGCGGGCAGCGCGAGCTTGCCCTTGGCGGGGGCGCCGGCGGCGGCGGGCGCGGCGGCGGGCTCCTCCATCTTCTTGAACTTGTCGGCCGGGGCCTTGCAGACCGGGCACTGGGCGGGCGGCTGGTCGCCCTCGTGGACGTAGCCGCAGACGGAACAGACGTATTTCATGGGGATGTCTCCTTGGTTTTCGGGGCGCGCGGCCCCGTGTGGTGGTTGGTGGGTGGTTTGCGGGCCGCACTCTACCCGATTCGCCCCGCACTAGCCAAGTCTAACATTCGCCGCCGCGCCGCGCGCGTTTGCGCGGTGGCGCGCGCTGTGGTAGACTGCGCCGCCGTTTCCGCAATCCAATTCGCACCGAGCCATGTTCAAGCCCGTTTCGAGCAAGGTCGACTTCGACGCCCTGGAGAAGGGCGTCCTCTCCTTCTGGAAGGAGAATGACACGTTCCGCAAATCCCTCGCGCAGACCGAGGGCGGGGAGGAGTTCGTCTTCTTCGACGGCCCCCCCTTCGCCACCGGCCTCCCGCACTACGGGCACCTGCTCGCCGGCACGATCAAGGACATCATCCCGCGCTACCAGACGATGCGCGGAAAGCACGTCGAGCGCCGCTTCGGCTGGGACACCCACGGACTCCCCATCGAGGCCCTCGCCCAGAAGGCGCTCGGCATCGACGGCGCCGCCGGCATCCGCGACTTCGGCGTCGACAAGTTCAACGAGCAGTGCCGCTCGATGGTCCTGCGCTACGTCTCCGAATGGCGCGAGACCGTCACCCGCATGGGCCGCTGGGTCGACTTCGACCACGACTACAAGACGATGGAGCCCACCTTCATGGAGACGGTCTGGTGGGTCTTCAAGCAGATTTTCGACCAGGGCCGCGTCTACCGCTCCCGCCGCATCGTCCCCTACTCCTGGGCGCTCAACACTCCGCTCTCCAACTCCGAGGCCTCCTCCAACTACAAGGACGTCCAGGACCCCACCGTCACCTGCCGCCTCCGCGTCCTCTCCATCCCGGAATCCTCCCCCGCGGCGTCCGTGCCGCGTCTCGCGTCCCTCGTCTCCCGTCCGGACGAGAGACGGGAGACAGGAGACGAGCCCGTGTATCTCCTCATCTGGACGACGACGCCCTGGACGCTTCCGGAAAACCTGGCCGTGTGCGCCGGGGCGAAGATCGACTATGTCGTGGTGCGCGATCTCACGGACGAAGTCCGTCCTTGCTACGTGATGGCCGAGGCGCGGCTACCGTCGGTCTTCAAGAAGCCTGAGGAACAGGTCGAAATCGTCGCGCGCTTCAAGGGCGACGCGCTCAAGGGTTGGACCTACGAGCCGCTCTTCCCCTACTTCGAGGCCGAGCGCGCCCGCGGCGCGTTCCAGGTCCTCAACGACGACTACGTCACGACCGACGACGGCGTCGGCCTCGTCCACATCGCGCCCGCCTACGGCGAGGACGACTTCCGCGTCTGCCGCGAGAACGGCATCGAGGCGTTCGCCGACCCGCTCGACGCGGACTGCAAGTTCACGGACGCGGTCCCGGAATACGCCGGCCGCTTCTGCAAGGACTGCGACAAGGACATCATCAAGCGCCTCAAGGCCGAGGGCCGGCTCGTCCACCAGGCGACGATCACGCACTCCTACCCGTTCTGCGAGCGCACCGACACGCCCCTCATCTACCGCGCGATCCCCGCATGGTACATCCGCGTCGAGGACCTCCACGAGCGCTTCGCGAAGAACAACTCCGCCGTCGCGTGGATGCCCGAGTACGTCGGCGAGAAGCGCTTCGAGAACTGGCTCGAGGGCGCGCGCGACTGGAACGTCTCGCGCAACCGCTTCTGGGGCTCCTGCATCCCGATCTGGGTGAACGAGGCGGACGAGAACGACCTGATCTGCGTGGGCTCGGTCGCCGAGCTCGAGGCGCTCTCCGGCGAGAAGGTCACGGACCTTCACAAGCACTTCGTCGACAAGATCGTCATCCGCAGGGACGGCAAGACCTACCGCCGCACGCCCGAGGTGCTCGACTGCTGGTTCGAGTCCGGCTCGATGCCCTACGCGCAGGTCCACTACCCGTTCGCGTTCCCGGACAAGGAGGCCTTCCTGAAGCGCTTCCCCGCCGACTTCATCGCCGAGGGCCTCGACCAGACCCGCGGCTGGTTCTACTCGCTCATGGTGCTCGGCACCCTCCTCTTCGACCGGTCGCCCTACAGGCACGTCGTCGTGAACGGCCTCGTGCTCGCCGAGGACGGCAAGAAGATGAGCAAGCACCTCAAGAACTACCCCGACCCGATGGAGCTCGTCTCCTCCTGCGGGGCGGACGCGGTGCGCCTCTACATGATCAACTCGGCCGTCGTCCGCGCCGAGAACCTGCGCTTCAGCGAGAGCGGCGTGCGCCAGATCCTGCGCGACCTGCTGATCCCGTGGTGGAACGCCTACTCGTTCTTCGTCACCTACGCGAACGTCGACGGCTGGCACGAGGAGCGGCTCGAGACGCCCGACTCCCCGAACGAGCTCGACCGCTGGATCGTCTCGTCGCTCGAGACGCTCGTCGCGGACGTCACCGCCGCGATGGACCGCTACGACCTGCAGAAGTCCGTGCGCCCGTTCGTCGCGTTCGTCGAGAACCTCACCAACTGGTACATCCGCCGCTCGCGCCGCCGCTTCTGGAAGTCGGAGGACGACGCCGACAAGCGCCACGCCTACCGCACGCTGCGCTACGTGCTGGTGCAGCTCTGCAAGATCGCGGCGCCCTTCACGCCGTTCATCGCGGAGGAGATCTACCGCAACCTGCGCGGCGCGGACATGCCCGAGTCGGTCCACCTCTGCGCCTTCCCCGAGCCGAACGCCGCCGCGCGCGACGTCGCGCTCGAGTCGCGCATGGCCGCCGCGCAGCGCGCCGTCGCCCTCGGCCACAACCTGCGCAAGCAGCGGAACCTCAAGGTCCGCCAGCCGCTCGCCCGCGCCGTCGTCGTGTGTGCCGCGCCCGGCTTCGAGGAGTCGCTCGCGCCGATGGCGCCCGTCATCGCCGAGGAGCTCAACGTCAAGGCCGTCGAGTTCGCCTCCGACGAATCGCGCTTCGTCACGCTCTCCGCCAAGGCCAACTTCAAGGTCCTCGGCAAGAAGCTCGGCCCGCGCATGAAGGCCGCCGCCGCCGCCATCGCCGCCCTCCCCGCCGCGGAGATCGCAAAGCTCCAGGCCGGCCGGTCCGCGGTCGTGCGCCTTGCCGACTCCGGCGAGGAGGTCGAGCTCCTCCCCGAGGACGTGCTCGTCCAGCGCCAGGAGAACGAGGGCCTCACCGTCGCGAACGACGGCGACCTCACGGTCGCGCTCGACCCGAAGCTCACGCCGGAGCTGGTGGCGGAAGGCATCGCGCGCGAGTTCGTCTCGCACGTGCAGTCGCTGCGCAAGGAGGCGGACCTCGACGTCGCGGACCGCATCCGCGTCTCTGTCTCCACCGACGCCGAGGCCGCCGCGGCCCTCCGCGCCCACGCGGAGTTCGTGAAGGGCGAGACCCTCGCCCTCGACCTCGCGATCGCGGAAGGGGGTTCGGGGGGCGCCGCCCCCCGGTCGTTGGACCTCAACGGCCACCCCGCCGAAATCTCACTCGCGAAGGCGTAGCCCTCCGCGCACGCTCGGCTCCGGTGGGGCGAGGCGTCCCCGCCGCACCTCGCAGGCGGAGAATCAGCGAAGCTTTGCGAGAAGCTCGGCGAGACGGGCGGACTTCGCCTTCTTGCCGTTTTCGATCTCCTCGGTCTTCGCCTTCTGCGAGGATTCGAGCGCGCGGAGTTCCTCCATCGCCTTCGCCTTGCGCGTTGCGGCCTCGTCGGGGGAGAGGGCCGCGAGCTCCTTCTTCACGCCGTCGATGAACGCCTGACGCTCTTTTTGCAGCGCTTCGAGCGCGGCCCGTGCGTCCTGTTCGGCGGAGATGAGCGACGGAAACTCGGCGCGCTCTTCGGCGGTGAGGCGCGTGGCGAACGCCTGCCGCTGAGCGACCGAGCAATGGCTCTGGAGCCACTGGTCGACCGCGGCTCCGCCCGCGCCGCCCGCGGCGGCGGATGCCGAGACCTTCTCGGGCATCGTGCCGACGAGCCTCTCGAACTGTGCGGTGAAGTCCTTCACGGACGCGTCCCGCGAGGCGCCGAGACGGCCGAGGACCTTCCCCTCGCCGTCCCGCACGACGTAGGTCGGGAAGCCGCGGATGCCGTTTTCGGAGGCGAGCCGTTCGTTGCGCTCCTTGTATTCCTTCGGCACGGTGTCGGAGAACTTCGGGAAGTCGAGCGTGACGAGCATCACGCGTCCGTCGGCCCAGTTCTCGAAGTCCTTCTTGGAGAAGACCTCCCGCTCCATGAGCTGGCACCAGCCGCACCAGTCGCTGCCGGTGAACTTGAGCATCACGGGCAGCCCGTGCTCCTTGGCGAGGGCGAGCGCGGCGTCGTAGTCCTGGGTCCACTTGCCGGGCGTCGCGCCCTTGGCGGGCACGCGCTCGGGCCCCTTGGCGAAGGCCAGCGAGGAGATGAGGACGGGGAGAAGAAGGAATGCGGTCCGGGGGAGTTTCATGGCATGGTTCCTTTCGCGTCGCGGCGGAGCGCGCGACAACGGAGGGAAACATACCACAACCGCTTCGTCAGGGCAAACGCCCTGCCGGCGCGGCCGCGCCGGCACCGGGGGCGCTACTCGAAGAGCCAGGTCGAGAGGTAGCGCTCGCCCGTGTCCGGGAGGAGCGCGACGATGCGCTTGCCCGCGAATTCCGGCTTCTTCGCCAGCTCGAGCGCGGCGTAGAGCGCGGCGCCGGAGGAGATGCCCACGAGGAGCCCCTCCTCCTTCGCCGCCGCGCGCGCGGTCGCGCCGGCGTTCTCAGCCGAGACCGGGATCACGCCGTCGTAGATCGAGGTGTCGAGCGTCTTCGGGACGAACCCCGCGCCGATGCCCTGGATCTTGTGCGGGCCCGCGTGGCCCTCGGAGAGCACGGGCGAGGTGTCCGGCTCCACGGCGAAGACCTTCGTGGCGGGGTTCGCCTCCTTGAGCGCCTTGCCGACGCCGGAGAGCGTGCCGCCCGTGCCGACGCCCGCGACGAAGACGTCGACCTTGCCGTCCGTGTCGCGCAGGATCTCCTGGCCGGTCGTGCGGTAGTGGCGCTCGGGGTTGGCGGGATTCTCGAACTGCTGCGGGATGATCGAGTTCGGCGTCGCCTCGTGCAGCTCGTTCGCCTTCGCGATCGCACCCTTCATGCCGTCCTTGCCGGGCGTGAGCACGAGCTCCGCGCCGTAGGCCGCCGCGAGCTTGCGACGCTCGATCGACATCGTGTCGGGCATCGTGAGGACGAGCTTGTAGCCCTTCACCGCGGCGATGAGCGCGAGGCCCACGCCCGTGTTGCCGCTCGTCGGTTCGATGAGCGTGCCGCCCGGCTTCAGGACGCCGGCCTGCTCCGCCGCCTCGATCATCGCGAGCGCGATGCGGTCCTTCACGGACCCGCCCGGGTTGAAGTACTCGACCTTGACGACCACCTCCGCGGCGCCCTGGTTGAGCTTGCGGATGCGGACGAGCGGCGTATTGCCGACCAGTTCGGTAATGTATTCGTGGATGTTGGCCATGGTGTTGCCTCCGTTGGTTGATTTGTTGGTTTGGAAGGTGTTGTTGTTCGTGGTTGGGCCCCCTCGCGGGGTTAATCACAACCGTTTCGGTTGCGAATGGCGCGGAAGTCTAGACGAACGCGCCCCGAATGTCAAGCGGAAAAAAGCAAGGCCCTAGCGCGACGAAGCGGGCTTGCGCCAATAGGCGGTGAATTCGACGTTGCCCGCGGCGCCGCGGATGGGGGACTCGCAGACGCCGACCCACTCGAGGCCGAGCTCGCCCGTACCGAACGCGCGGATGTCCTCGACGACCTGGGCGCGCACGGCCTCGTCGCGGACGATGCCGCCGCGCCCGACCTGCCCGCGCCCCGCCTCGAACTGGGGTTTGATGAGCGTCACGATCCCGCCGCCCGGCGCGAGGACCGCGGCCATCGGCGGGAGGATGAGCCGGAGGGAGATGAACGACACGTCGCACACGGCGAACTGCGGGACCCATGGCAGGTCCGCGGCCGTGAGCGCGCGGCAGTTGAAGCCCTCCCTCGCCCAGACGCGCGGGTCGGCGCGCAGGCGCGGGTGGAACTGGTCGTGTCCTACGTCCACCGCGGCGACGCGCGCCGCGCCGTGCTGCAGCAGGCAGTCCGTGAAGCCGCCCGTCGACGCGCCGACGTCGAGGCAGTCGAGCCCCTCGACGGAGAAGCCGAACCGCTCGAACGCGCCCTCGAGCTTCCAGCCGCCCCGGCTCACGAAGCGCTCGGGCGCCTCGACCTCGACCTTCGCGTCGTCGCGCAGCTGGTTGCCGGGCTTGGGGTTCGCGACGCCCTCGACGCGCACCTTGCCCTCGCGCACGAGGCGCTGCGCCGCCGAGCGCGACTCCGCGAGCCCGCGCGCCACCAGCAGTTCGTCGAGACGGATCTTCACGGGGGCGCAGTCTACCACACCGCCCCGCGGGAGGGAAGAGACCGACGCGCCGCCCGGACCGGTTTCTTGCCCGCTTCCGGGGCATCTGCTAGAATACGCGCCTGACGGGCGTTCCCCGGAGCGTCCGAACCCCCGACCATCCGACCATACGACCATGAAGTGGACCGTCCGCAAGTTCCGCGCCGCCAAGGGCGGCGAGCCCCTCGGGCTCGTCACCGCCTACGACTTCCTCACCGCCCGCATGGCGCAGCGCGCCGGCGTGCCGCTCATGCTCGTCGGCGACTCGCTCTCCACGACCGCCCTCGGGCATTCGACCACGATCCCGGCGACGATGGACGTCATGGTCCACCACGCCGAGGCCGTCCGCCGCGGCGCGCCCGACGCGCTCGTCGTGGGCGACATGCCGTTCCTCTCCTACGCGACGGTCCCCGAGGCGCTCCGCAACGCCGGCCGCTTCCTGCGCGAGGCGGGGTGCGACGCCGTGAAGATCGAGGGCGGCGTCACGAAGGCCGCGACGATCCGCGCGCTCGTCGACGAGGGCATCCCCGTCCAGGCGCACATCGGCCTGCAGCCGCAGTCCGTGAAGAGCACGGGCTACGCCGTCCGCGGCCGCACGCCGGAGGACGCCGCCGCGCTCGAGGCGGACCTCGACGCCGTGACGGCCGCCGGCGCGTTCTCCGTCGTGCTGGAGTGCGTCGTCCCGGACGTCGCCGCCGCGCTCACCGCGCGCACGGACATCCCGACGATCGGCGTCGGCTCCGGCTCCGCGTGCGACGCGCAGTATCTCGTCCTTGCGGACCTGCTCGGCCTCGGCGACGGCCCCGCGCCGAAGCTCGCCAAGGCCTACGCGCACCTGGCCGACGACGCCGTCGCCGCCATCTCGCGCTACCGCGAGGAGGTCGCTGCCCGCGCCTTCCCCGACGCGGACCACGTCTACTAGGGGCTTGAACTCCGGACCGTTTTCCGGTATTCTCGTCCCCGCCGTCGAAAAAGCGCCCATGCTCTCCTTCTTCCTCAAGTCCAAGCTCCACCACGTCCGCGTGACCGAGGCCAGCCTCGAATACCGCGGCAGCATGACGCTCGACCCCGACTTCCTCGACGCCGCCGGCATCGCGCCCTTCGAGAAGATCCTCGTCGCGAACCTCGAGAACGGCGAGCGCTTCGAGACCTACGCCATCGCCGGCGAGCGCGGCTCCCGCATCTGCTGCCTCAACGGCGCCACCGCGCACAAGGGGAAGGTCGGCGACCGCGTCATCGTCTTCACGTTCTGCGCCCTCACGCCCGAGGAGGCCGCCTCGCACCGCCCCCGCATCGTCGTCTTCGACGGCAGGGACAACGCCATCGTCTCCACTTCCGACATCTGATTTCCCCCTCGTCACTCGTCGTTCGTCGTTCATCACTCGTCACTCGTCACTCGTCACTCCAACCGAAAGGCCCTCCATGCAAGTCCCGATCGATTCCGTCATCGTCCCCGAGCGCGTCCGCAAGGACCTCGGCGACCTCCAGCCGCTCATGGACAGCCTCAAGCGCGTGGGGCAGCTGCATCCGATCCGCCTCACCCCGACCTACGAGCTCATCTCCGGCCACCGCCGCCTCACCGCCGCGGGCAACCTCGGCTGGAAGACGATCGACGCGGAGATCGTCGCGGGGCTCGACGAGACGCGCCGCCTCGAGATGGAGCTGGAGGAGAACATCTACCGCAAGGACTTCACGCCCGACGAGGTCCTCGAGGGCTGGAAGCGCCTCGACGCGCTGAAGCACCCCACCGTCGGCCGCCGCATCCGCAAGGCCATCGGCCGCTTCTTCGGCCGCCTCGCGTTCTGGAAGCGCCGCGCGCGCAAGGCCGAGGCGGAGCTCGCGGAGGCGAAGAGGGACGACGCCCCCGCCGCGGAGCTTCCCGCGCCCGCCGCGCCGGAGGCCGAGCCCGCGGACGAGAGCATCGGCGTCTAGTGGACCCCGAGGCGTCCGACCGCACGCGCCGCCTCGTCGGCGACGCCGCCCTGGCGCGCCTCGCCGCGGCGCGCGTGCTCGTCGTCGGCCTCGGGGGCGTCGGCTCCTGGTGCGCCGAGGCGCTCGCTCGCGCCGGCGTCGGCACGCTCGGACTGCTCGACTGCGACGCCTTCGCGCCCTCCAACCTCAACCGCCAGCTCGGCGCCCTGCGCTCGACGCTCGGGCGGCGCAAGACCGACGTCATGCGCGAGCGCGTCCTCGACATCGCGCCGGACGCGCGCGTCGAGACGTTCGACCTGCGCTACGGCCCCGACACGGCGGACGCGGTCGACCTCGCGCGCTGGGACGCCGTCGCGGACGCGATCGACCTTGTCTCCGCCAAGGTCCTGCTCGTCTCGCGCTGCGTCGCGGCGGGCGTCCGCGTCTATAGCGCGATGGGCGGCGGCAACAAGTTCGACCCGCAGCGCCTGCGCGTCTCGGACCTCGCGAGGACGAACCGCTGCCCGCTCGCGAAGGCCATGCGCAAGAAGCTGCGCCGGCTCGGCATCGAGCACCTGTCCGTCGTCGCGTCCGACGAGGAGCCGCGCTGGCCGTTCGACGCCGACCCGGACGAGCGCATCCAGACCGCGGGGACGCTCCCGACCGTCGTCGGCGCCGCGGGGGTGCTCCTCGCGCACGCGATCCTGCGCGACCTCGTCGGCGAGCCCGCCGCGCCGCTCGCCTGCCAGGCGCGCGACGCCCGCCTCCGCGCCGCGCGCGGCGCGGAGGCGACGCGCTGATCGGCCGGACTTGCGGGCGGGGGCTGCCAAAGTCAGAGCGCGATGCCGGTATCGCGACGGATCGAGTTCTCGATCGCGTGTTCGAGCGCGCCTTTCGTGCCGAGAATCACCGCCCGCTCCTTGGCGCGGGTAATGCCGGTGTAGACGAGCTGGCGACTGAGGAGGGGGTGGTCCTCGTCGTCCGGCAGGACCACGAGGACGTTTCCGTACTCCGACCCCTGGCTCTTGTGGACGGTGATCGCGTAGGCGAGTTCGTGCTCCGGGAGGAGCGCGACGGGGCAGGAGACGACCCCCTTGCCGCGCGGGAAGAGCACGCGGACGCCGTCCTCCCGCGGGACTGTCACGCCGACGTCGCCGTTGAAGAGGTTCAGCTCGGGCGTGTTCTTCGTCACAATCACCGGGATGCCGCCGTCGACCAGCGGCTGCGCCGGGTTGCGGCCGAGGCGCTCCTTCAGGAGCAGGTCGTTCGCGTGCTCGACGCCGAGGGGGCCCTTCCGGACGACCGCGAGGATGCGCGACGCCTCCAGCTTCTCGAAGAGGTCGTGGAAATCGGCCTCGGTCCATTCCCGGGCCGGCTTGTCGACATGCGCGGCCTTTTCCGCGAGATCCGCGAGCTCGCCGCCGCTGCCGAGGCCGTGGGCCCGCGCCCAGTCGAGCAGGAGCGAGTCCACTTCCTCGCGGAAGTGCTTCTCGGACTCCCGGCCGGCGTTTTCGGTCTTGTCCAACTCGAAGAAGAAGCATCCATCCCTGGTGGCCTCGCCGGAGAGCGCGTCCGTCCATTTCCGGTCCTTCGACCGGGTCAGCTTCGCCTTGTCCGAAAGGATCGACTTGCTTTCCCCCCGGTTGAATTCCTCGGCGCATTCCTTCAGCCGGCCCTTGAACCGGTGGGACTCGGTCAGCTCGACGAAGGAGCCCGCATTCGCGGCATCCTGTTCGAAGAACGCGGCGAGGTCGCCGAGGACGGCGCCGGCGTCGACGGACGGGAGCTGGTTCCGGTCGCCGAGCAGGACGAGCCGGCAGTCCGGCCGCAGGGCCGCGAGGAGCGACCGCATCAGGAGCAGGTCGACCATCGAGCATTCATCGACGACGACCACGCGGTGCGGGAGGGGGGTCTCCGCGTTGTAGGCCCAGTTCGGAGGAAAACCGCCGAGCAGGGAGTGGACCGTGACGCCCGCGAGCTTGGCGATCTCCTCGCGGGCGGCGCGGGCCGCCGGGTCGCCCCCGTCGAACGCAGCGGCCTTCGCGCACTGGACGGCGAGGGCCTCCCCCATGCGCCGCCCGGCGCGCCCGGTCGGGGCTGCGAGCGCCACGTCGGCGGCCGTCATCCCGGTGCGGAAGAGCGCTCGCAGGATCGAGCACAGGACGGTGGTCTTGCCCGTGCCCGGGCCGCCGGTGACGACGGTGAACGTGTTCTCGACCGCGGCGCGCACGGCGCGGCGCTGGCCGTCGTCGAGGTTTTCGTCCTTCCCCCGTTCGTTCCGGTAGCGGGCCACGGCGTCGAGCTCGGCCTCGGAGATCGTGTCGCCGCTTCCGCCGATCCGGGCGCGAATCGCGTCCCCGACGTCCTTCACGGCGTCGCGGTACTTGGAGAAATACCAGAATCCGGCGACCTCCCGGACCACGTCGCCCTTGAGGGATGGCGCGGCGTCGAGCGCGCTCCGCCAGGCGGCGGTGACGTCCGCGGCGAGCGCGGCGGCCTCTTCGGCGGACTCGTCGCCCTCCTTGCGGCGGCAGGCGTCCGGCAGGAGCCGGCCATCCTTGTTTTCGCGGTTCCCGGGGTTGAACGCGGTGTTGCCGTCGCGCAGCGACACGAACATCGCCGCGAGGAAGAGGAAGGCGTGCGGGTCGACTGCCTTCGTCCGTTCGGCGACGTCGCGCGCAATCTGCAGCTCCCCGAGGGAGACTGCTCGGAACGCGAGCAGCCGCGCAAGGATGCCGCGGACCGTTTCGTCCGCAGCGGTCGTTCCTCCGGGGATTCCGAAGAGCTCCAGCGTCCGTTTCCCTTCGTCGGTCGTCATTTCGATTCCTCCTTGTCCGCCCCGAGCGCGGGGATGGACGAAATCTCGGCGCGGAAGCGGTCGATGCTCCCGGCGTCGAACGCCTCGGAATAGACGGCGCTCGCCGCCCCCCGCTCGCCGCCGCGCACGAAGAGGTAGGCCGCGCCGGCGAGCTCGAGGCCGTGGCCCGCCAGCCAGGCGTCTGCCGCGAGGGCGTAGAGGCGGTACTGGCGGCGGTAGCCCTCCTCGTCCATCTTCGCCTCGACGGCGGCCGGACCGTAGTCCGGGAGCGAGTTCGTCTTCCAGTCGACGATGTAGACCTTGCCCCCGATGCGGACGAGCAGGTCGATCGCGCCGTTGAGCACGCCTTCGCGCCAGGCGGGGATGCCGCGGAGGAGCGTCGCCTCCGCCCCCCGGAACTCCGTCTCGGCGAGGCGGTCCTTCCGGGGGATGTCGCGCAGCTTGAACGGGGCGCCGTCGACGTCGATGGCCGTGTCGAGCGCGCGCTGGACCATCCGGAGGAGGGCCCTCTCGGTCGAGTCGGCGTCCGCCTCCCCGCCTTCCGTGCGGTTCCGGATCGAATGCTTGCGCATCCTCCGGCGGATCACCGCCATGAGCGGCGAATCATCCTCGGCCATGTCCGCGTCGCAGGCGTTCCCGAAATCGACGGCGTCGCCGTTCTCCGAATCGTTGCCGCAGAGCTCCTCCATGATTTCGTGGAAGGCGTTTCCGGACGTCCGGCCGCCGGGGAGGAGGGACTTGGGCAGGTTGGCCTCCGGCTTCGTTTCCGTGTGGGTCTCGTCGGTGGCCGCACCGTCCTTTTGTTCGACTTCGGGCCGGGTCTTCTTCATCTTCTCCGACGAAGGGGCGTCCTTCGCGGACGAATTCTTCAGCGACGAGAAGGAGTCCCACTGCAGGGTCAGGCTCGCGTACCACTGCAGGTCCTTGGGAACGCCGGCGAGCGGGATGCCGGCATCCGCGGCCTGCATTCCGGCGGAATTCGCGGGCGGCGCCGCAGGGGGCGGCATGGCGGTCTGCGCGGAGCGCTTCTGCGGGAAGGCACCCCCTTGGCGTCCGTCGAAATACGCCTTGATGGCACGGCCGAGGAATCCGGTATTCCCGTTCGGTCGGACGAGCAACGGGGAATCGACGCCGCCGAGGCCGGCGAAATCCCTTTCGACAGGCACCTTGACGGCCTTTCCGTCCGGCCCCTTGATCTCCTTGCCGTCCGCGTCCTTCTTCTTCTCCTCGACCGTTGCCTTCCATGTCCAGGCCCGTTCCGACCACGGGAGGTAGATGCGGAACATGGCGCGTGTGAGGGCAACGTAGAACAGGCGGCGGAACTCCTCCCGCAGCGCCGGCTTTTCCTCGTCGGGAACGCCCTTGACGCCCGGCTGGGAGAATCCTGCGGCGACGAACACGACAGGGAACTCGAGCCCCTTCGCGGCGTGCATCGTCATGATCTGCACGCGGTCGGCGTCGCTCTCGCGGCCGAAGAGGGAGGCCTCCTCGCCGGCGAGCTTGTCGTTCCTGCGCCAGGCGCGGAGCGCGTCGGCGAAGTCGTCGACGGTTGTGGCGAGCCGGCCGCGCACCGCCAGCAGCCGGTCGAAGAGCTGGCGCACGGCGGCACGGGTGCGGTTGAAGGCGATCGTGTCGGTGCTCGGGGACGAAAGCGCGGTGCACGGATCGGACATCACCGTCTCGAAGAGCTCGCTCCACTCCCGCTTGCGAGCGTGGATCTGGAGCCGCTCGACGAACGCGTCGAAGTCCGCGCCGCCGGCTGCCGCCAGTTTCGACGGGTGGACGCCGAACAGGGGCGAGAGGAGGAGGGCCTGCCGGTTTCCGCGGCCGGCGGGCCTCGCGAGGAAGTCGAACAGGGCCAGGACGCCCTCGGCCTCCGGCGAATCGAACAGGCCCCGCTGCTTGTATTGGCCGCAGGGGATGCCGTGCCGGGCCAGGATGCGCCGCGCCGCGGACGCGTCGTCGTTCGTCTTGACGAGGACGCACATGTCATCGTAGCGGAAGCGCTTCTCCTGCCAGGCGCCCGTGTCCCTGTCGAACCGCTTCCAGGCCCAGTCCAGCCCGACGAGGTGCTTCATCTCCGCCGCCGCGTGGTCCAGGAAGACGGGGAGGCAGGCGGCGGCGCTGCCGAAGGAGACGCCGCCGTTCTTGTTGACTGCCGGGTCCGCGCGCCGGGGCATCGACTCCAGCAGTAGGAGGGGTGCCGCCTCGCGTTCGACGAGGCCCTCGCTTCCGTCCGGCGTCCGGTCGCCGAACCGCGGGTTGCCGTTCTTCGGGTAGCCCACCGGCTTGTAGCCGATGCCTTCGCCGGCCGCTCCATCGGCGAACCATTCGTCGCCGAACAGCTTGTTGAACGCGTCGACAAGGGCGGGTGTCGCGCGGCGGGTTTCGTCGAGCGTCTGCGTGTTCCGCGGGCCGGCGCCGGCGGCGTCCGCGATGGCGTCGCGGGCCTTGCAGTAGACCCGGACGTCCGCGCCGCGGAACGCGTAGATGGCCTGCTTGGGGTCGCCGACGACGACGAGGAAGCCGGGCTTGCCGCCCTCGACCTTGTTCCCCGCGGCGGCGAACAGCGTGCGGAAGATGTCCCACTGCCGTTCGTCCGTATCCTGGAACTCGTCCACGAGCGCCACGCGGTAGCTCGTGCGGATGGAATCGAAGAGACGGTCGCGCGCGTTCCGTTCGGCGTCGGTGGACAGCTTGCGCGTCACCACGTCCGCGGCTTTCGCCACCATGTCGTCGAATGTCAGCAGCGCGGCCGACTTCTTGAGCGTCTCGAACGTCGGAACGGCCAGGTCCGCCAGCGCGAGCAGGAGCTTCGACCGGCGGATGCCCTGGTTCTCCCCGCCGGCCAGTTTCCGGCGCGCGTCGACCAGGGCCTTGACCGCCTTGAGCAGTGGTTTCAGGGTCGTCTCGCATCCGGCCATTCCGGGAATGTCGGACAACCGTCCCTTCTTGACGGATTGCCCGTCCCAGGAGACGATCACCGGGTTCAGGTCCGGATTCCCCGCATCCGCCACGGCCGAGAACCGCGCCAGGCAGTCGGCGAAGCCCGGCGCCTCCGGCGCGCCGAGGAGGTCGAAGGATTCGCCGAACCATCCGAAGAAGGCCTTCGAAGCGGCCCCCGTCTTGGTTCCCGTCTTGAATTCCGCGCGTTTTGCGACATGCTTCAGGGCGGGGTCGCACGATCCGATGGCCTTCGCGAGCATCGCCAGCGCCTTCGTCTCGGGGGCGTGGAGATCGCTGCGCAACCGTTCGACGCGCCCTTTCCAGACCAGTTCCTCGACCTTCGAGGCAAGCTGTCCGACGGACTCGAGGTTGGCGCCTTCCAGCGCCTTGAGCAGCCCGTCGGGGCACGCCGCCTCGAACCGCGCGTCCTTGAGGGCCTCGCGGACGGCCCGGTGGGCGAGCTCCTGGCTGTCGCCGGCGGGCTCGCACTGCATCGGGACGCCGTTCTCGAAGGCGTATTCGGAGAGGAGCCGGCGGCAGAACGAGTGGATCGTGCAGATCGTCATCTCGTCGAAGTCGGGCGGGAGCTTCCCCGCCTCGTCCAGTGTCCGGCGGATGCGGTCCCGGAGCTCTCCGGCCGCTTTCTCCGTGAAGGTTACGAGGAGGATGCTCCGGGCGTCGTAGCGCTTGTCCGCGTCGCAGAGCAGCTTCAGCACGATGCTCTCGAGCGCGTAGGTCTTGCCCGTGCCGGCCGACGCCTCGACGATGGCGTCGTGCACGTAGTCGAGCTTGTTCCAGACGTAGTCCGGGTTCGTTAGTCTGTCGTCCGCCATCTTCAGTCCTCCTCCGACGTTTCCGGGCGTTCCCGCCTGCCGGCCATGACGGGCTTGAACCATTTCTCGTATCGTTCCCGCAGGATTCTTGCGTCCCGCCCCAGGGTCGCGTCGTCCCCGCCGGGACTCCGTATCCACGGTTTGACCGACTCGTCGACGACCAGGCCGTTGTCGAAGCGCTTGCCGTCGTCGAAGGAGTAGTCGGACGGGAACGAGGCGGCGACGGATTGCCAGTCCTCGTCGGTCGCCGGGAACTCCGCGGCGTCGTCTCCCTTCTCCTCGGCCTTTTCCCGGGCCGTCGCGAAGGCCTTCGCGAAGTCCGCGTAGTCGAAGTCCAGATAGGTTCTGTCCGGATCCGGCCGTTCCGCGAAAAACAGGTAGCCCTCCGCCAGGGCCTCGAGCCACGCCCGGGCCGCCGCGGGCGTGGTCTCCCACGTCCAGGCGTTGTAGAGCAGCTGGCCCGCGTCGGCGATGCCGACCCGGAGGTGTCGCGTGCGCCCGTCGCCCTCGTCCGCGCCGGCGGCCATCGCCATCCAGGTCGCGAACGGCTCCAGCACGGCCATGGGCGGGAAGGGCGTTTCCTTGACGTCCGGCTTCTTCCCCGTGTCCCCGCACCGGTTGAACAGGAGCACCGAGCTGGACAGTCCGTCCGGGGACACGGTCCAATCCCCGGTTGCGCCGGTGAAGAGGACCTCCCCGCCGGCTCCCGGCAGGACGGTCCGCACGGGGTCGGGATTTTCGCCGCCCGCCGCGAAGAACCCGTCCGCGAATCGGCGGAGATCCCGGAGGGCGTCGTCGTTCTCCAGCCGTTTCTTGCATTTCTCGACGGTGCAGCGGCCGAGGAAGCCGTCCGCCTCGGGCAGCTCCCCGCGGTCGGCGAACGGCCTGTAGACGGTCTCGACGTCGGGCGACGAGGGGGCCGGATCGGCTGGAGTGGCTTCCAGCAGCGCGCGTTCGAAGCGCCAGCGGACCGGCCCCGTCCCCGGAAGCTCGAGGGGGGCGTCGGGGTCGATGGAATCGTCCTTGTAGCCCTCGACGCCGATGCCGTGGCGGTAGCGCAGGACGGCGCGGAGCGGCGAAGCGAGGAACCCGGCCAGCTCCTTCGCCTTGAGGGCGATGCGTTCGCCCGACGGGGCGGCCGGACCGGCGGGCGCGTCCGCCGGGGCGGCGGGGGCGTCCGGGGCGGCGGGGGCGCTCCGTCCTGACGCGGCGATTGCGCGGGCGAGGCGGCGCTCGTCGTCCGAATAGGTTGGCACCAATCCGTCGGACCAGCCGCCGGTCCAGACAATCGGGCCAACGGGGTTCCCGGGAACGTCCGGTTCCCCCTCTCCGCGTTCGAGGAGGGGCATCCGGACTTCGCGGAACGCCGCCGGGCCCTCCCGGCCGTCCTCCCCCTTTTTCGGCTTCAGCACGGAGTCCGAGAGGAATTTCTCCAGCTCGCAGACCATGCCGGAGGGGAAGAGCTCGGCGTCCTTGACGGGGTCGAGGCACGGATACGAGAGGACGAGGCGCTCCTTCACGGCCATCAGCGTCTCAAGGAAGAGAAACTTCTTCATCGACGTGGGCTGCATGTCGCCCAGCGTCCGCCGCGCGCCGGGGATTTCCAGCGTCGTGGCGGAGTCGCGCCCGGGGAACGGTCCGTCCGCGCCCATGCCAAGGACGAATACCTGCTTGAACGGCACGGGTCTCATCGGCTGCAGGCCGGCGACCGTGACGCCGTCCGTGAGGTAGCCGCCCTTTCGGCAGGGGACTCCGCCGACGGACGCCTCGACGGCCGCGACGACCAGGTCGAGGCACTGCGGCCCCTCGATGGGCGCAAGGGAGGAGAGAGTCCCGAAGAGCTTCCCCTTCACCGGTCCCTCCAGCTTGTCGTCGTGCTCGACCGCGAGGAATTCGTTGGCGATGCGGCGCAGCACATCGGCCCAGGTCGTCCCGCCGCCCTCGGATTCCCTCTCCTCCGGCGGCTTCGCGCAAGGGAGGGCCCCGGGCAGCGCGGAGAGCTCGCGGTGGAGCGTTTCGACGATGGCCGAGAACTTCAGCGCGGACGCATCGTCGCCGCCGTCCCAGACGACGAGGTCGTCCCCGCCCGTCGCCACGCGGCCGAGCCGGAGCCGCCGCAGCGCCGAGCCCCACGACACGTTCCCGAAGTCGCCCTCCTCGTCGAAGCCGTCGAACGCCCCGATTTCGTCGGTGTAGCGGCACCACTCCGAGACGTCGTCCGGCCCGTAGGAAAACGCGCGCTGGACGCATGGGTTGTCGAGGACGGCGAAGAGCGTCTCGCGCGAAAGCCCGTCGCGCGCAACGGCCATCAGGGCCAGGAAGCCCTGCAGGTAGGAGCTGTCGTCGGAGGCCGTGGTGTCGATGAGCGCGTAGGGGATCAGCCCGCGCGCGTCGAAGACGGCCTCGATCATGGGGCGGTAGGTCGCCATGTCCGGCACCAGGACGGCGATGTCGGAGAACCGGCAGCGGCTCCACGGGCGTCCGGGAGCGTCCGCGTCCTTCGGCCAAACGGCGCCGAGAATGGCGTTGTGGACCGTCTCGACCTCGCGCCGGATCCCCGGCGCGGCGACGACCTGGATCGATGCGTCCTGCCCCTCGATGTACCCGACCTGGTCCATCCGGCGGCGGACCGAGGCCTGGACCTTCCCGAGCATCGTGGCTCCCGTGCCGGCGGAGGGAGGCAGCTCCTCCATCGAGAACTCGACCGGCGCCCGCCCCGCGCCGTTCCCCTCCTCGAGGTCGACGAGAAGCCGCAGCGTCTCGCGCCCGGCGCGGCCCCACCGCCGTAGCAGCGAGCTTTCGAGGTCCTTCAGCGATTCGTCCGCTTCATAGAGGTCCAGATCCGCGTCCTTGCCCTTGAACGACCGGAGCCTGCGGACGGTCTCCCCCTCCGTCTCGATGTCGCCCCAGTATTCCAGGCAGACGTCGTTGTGGTAGAAGGCGACCTCGTGCGTCCGCGCGAGCCAGTGGAGGATTCGAGCCTGGAGCGACGAAAGGACGGAGAGCCCGAAGAAGTAGATTTTCCGGGAAGGGGAGGGGGGGCGGTCGAATTCCTCCGTGACGCGGTCGAAGAGCTGGCGCAGCGACAGTTTTTCGCCGTCGGGGGGAAAAAGTCCGCCCGGACCGAACAGCTTGCGCGCGAGGGCCGCCTCGGCCGCATCGACGCTCCCGGGCCCGGGCATGCCGCCCGTCGAGCCATGGCAGGCGAGCCAGTTGTCCACGACGGTCTGGCGGTGGACCTCGTATTTGTCCATGAGGTCCGCGAGCTTCGAGGAGAGCTGCCAGGCCATCCGCGCCTCCTCTCGCGTCCGGATCGAGAGAGGGCCGGCGTCAACGCCGGAGACGTAGCGCCGGAACGGCGCGAGCGCCGGGTCGGCGTCCTTCAGGAGGATGGACAGAATGCCGGCTGCGTAGTCGCCGTCCGGATGCTGCTTCGGGGTCTTTCTCGGGCCATCCTTCTTCAGGCATCCGGCCAGGACCTTGAAGAGATGGTTCTCAATGAACGGGAACTCGATCCCCATGCAGAGCGAGGGTTCGTCCGCGAACCGGACGACGCGGAGCCACTTCTCGATGTTCGTGTTCGGAACGACGACCGTCGAGAAGGAGAAGGGATCGGATTTCTTCCGCTCCTCGACGAGCTCTCCCTTCAGGTGGTCCGCGAGATCCTCGATCTTGTCGCTGTAGTAGATGTGCAAGGGCATTCGTCGCTCTCCTCGTTCCTGGTCCGCGTGTTCGGCTATAAGAAAAGTATACCCCGCCACGGCCGGAAAATCAACTGCGGAGCGGCCTCCGGCGGCCGTCAGCCGGAGAACCTTCAACGGACCGGCTGCAGGAACATCGCCATGTAGTGCGGTAGCGTCACCTTCTTGCCGGCGACGCCGACGTTGCCGCCCGTCAGCTTGTAGCCGAACGGGATCGACGGATTGGCGAGAAGCTTGTCCAGCGAGAGCGTCGCCCCCGTTTTCGCCTTCACTTCAACCGGGACGACGCCGTCCGCCGACTCGACGAGGAACTCCATCTCGAGCCGTCCGCCGTCCTTGCTGTGGTAGCGCAGGGGGAAGCCGTTGCGCTCCAGGACGCCCGCCACGAGGTTTTCGTAGACGCCGCCCTTGAGCGAGCCGGCGAGCGTGCCGTCGAGGATCTGCCGCTTGACGAGCATCCCGTAGAGCGAGCAGAGCAGGCCGACGTCCGAAAGATAGAGCTTGAACCAGCCCTCTCGGACATAGGCGGAGAGCCCGGGCAGCGGCGCCTCGACGCATTCGGCGAAGGAGGCGAGCGCGGCGTCGCGGAGCCATTCCACGCTCGCGAGGTATTTTCGCGCGGAGCCGGACTTGTCGACCTCCGAGTACTTGAACTTCTTGTTCTCCTTCGCGAGGATGCGCGGGATGGCGCGGTAGCACTGCTCGATCTTCTGGACTTCCGGCGCCTCCGCGTATTTGTGGATGTCGTCGATGCAGGACGCGACCAGCTTCTCCTGCGCCCGCTGCACGTCGCCGAAGTGCGGTTCGTCGACGAACCCCGAGACGACTTCCGGCATCCCCCCGACGACGGCGTATTCGCGAAGCAGCCGGTGGAACGTTTCGTTCACGGCCTCGGGCACCTTTTCGCGCCGTTCGAAATACGGGCGAAGGACGTCGATCCGGGCGTCGTCCCAGCCCTTCGCCCACAGGTATTCCCGGAACGAGAGCGAGTGCATCGTGACCTGCCGCTCGAACCCGACGGGGACGGACTTGGGCTTCCGGTCCTTGCGGCGCTTGTACTTGATGCCCAGCAGCGAGCCGGACGCGACCACGTCGCACCGGCCGTCCTGCGCGAGGAACTTCATCGCCGTCCGGGCGTTCGGGCATTCCTGGATCTCGTCGAGGAAGAGCAGCGTGTCGCCGGGAACGATCCGATCCTGCGGGAGGACCGCCGTGAGCCCCGCGTAGATGCGGTCGGCGTCGAGGCTTCCGTCAAAGACCGAGACCAGCTCGGGATTCGCGATGAAGTTGAGCGTGACCGCGTTCCCGTAGTTCTCCCGCGCGAACTTCTCGACGATGAACGTCTTGCCGACCTGGCGAGCGCCTTTGACGAGAAGGCACTCCGCCCCCTTTGTGCGCTTCCATTCCTTCAGCGTGTCGTAGAATTCCCGTTTCAGTTCGGCCATGACGTCTCTTTCCCCATCCACCCGTCTTCGGCGGTGGAAAACGGCGCGATTTTACGTTAGTCTGCTGATTTTTGCAACATGAAAATCAAATTCGTGCAACTTTTTGCAAGATGCATTTTCGGAGAATGCCGGTTTTTGCGGGCTTGGCTTTTGGGGAAGCCGCCCCCGCGATTCGGCCGGTCGACGACATCGACGACGCCGACGACATCGACGACCCGCGCACGGAAGGCCGAAGGTCAATGGTGCGACCGGAATCAGAGCCGCCCGGCTCCGCCGCCGAAGGCGGCCCGTCATTTGCCGGCGGAGCCGGCACCCGTCATTCCGCCGAAGGCGGCCCGTCATTTGCCGGCGGAGCCGGAACCCGTCATTTCCGCGAAGCGGACCCGTCATTGGATTCGGCCCTGATGGCGGCGCAGAGGCGGAAGCCGAGCAGGTCGCTCCGGAGGGAGGGCGCGAACCAGCGCCGATTGGCGGACTGGCAGGCCTTGGCCGAGCCGCCCCAGCCGCCGCCGCGGTCGACGCGGGCCTTGCCGTCCGGATCGACGGAGCCGTCCTCGTCCACCGCGGTATCCGTCCACTCCGCCACGTTGCCGTGCATGTCGTAGAGACCGAAGGCGTTCGGCTTCTTTTGCCCGACGGGATGCGTCGATCCCTTGAACACGTCCTCGTCGAACCACGCGACCTCGCCGAGCGTATCCTCGGTGATCTCCGTCCCGTCGGCGATCCTGCAGTACTTCCCCGTCGATCCCGCGCGGCAGGCGGTCTCCCATTCCTCCTCCGTCGGCAGCCGGAACGCGAGGCCGGACGCCTTCGCGGCGGGGGTCGCGTTGAGCGTCTCCAGGAACGCCCGGCAGTCGTCCCACGAAACCATCTCCACGGGCCGGTCCGCCCCCTTGAACTCGGAGGGGTTCTCGCCCGTCACCGCCTCCCACTGCGCCTGCGTGACCGGGAACCGGCCCATCCGGAAGTCCCTGCCGGGAATCGGGACCATCGAGGCGACGATGCCCTCGACGACCGCGGGATCGACGGAGGCGGCCTCCTTCTTCGCGACGATCTTCTCCTGTTCCATTCTGGCTTCTCCTGTGGCGGGGTGGTTTTCGTGCCGTCGCGGCGCATCCGCCGCAACGCCGCCCAGTCTACCACCGCGCGCGATACGGTTCAAGGAAGTTTTCGGCCGTCTGCCGGGGCGGGGGAGCGCCCCGCACCGCGGCCTTTCGACGCAATCGACGCAATCGACAAAGTCGACGAAGTCGGGTTTTCCACCTTGCGCCGTCGGGGGGCCGGGGACGCCCGATTTCGTCGATTGCGTCGCGGTGTCGATTGCGTCGATGCCCGGCCGGGAAAGAGGGGGCGGGGTTCCCCCGCACCGCGGCCTTTCGACGCAATCGACGCAATCGACAAAGTCGACGAAGTCGGGTTTTCCACCTTGCGCCTTCGGGGGGCCGGGGACGCCCGATTTCGTCGATTGCGTCGCGGTGTCGACTGCGTCGATACCCGGCCGGGAAAGAGGGGGCGGGGTTCCCCCGGAGACCGGCCGGGGCGCTATGCCATCGGGCGAGTCCCTCTGCATCCTTCGGCGTATCCGGTACAGCCCCAGAATGCTTCTCCAGTTTCCCTCTTGATCCGTTTTCGCATCGGACGGCCACATTTCGGACAGTTTGGTGTGTCCGGGTCCGGAACGGAGCCTCCAGATTGCTGTTTTGAGCGGGCTGCGATCCGCATGGTCGCCATTTTTTCCCGGAGTCCGCCCGTTTCCGCAAAAGTTTCTCCCAATGCGTGGAGCTGTCTCTGGAGCATGTGGACGGTTCGCCGGATCAGGACAAGGAGACAGTTCGCGCGGACGCATGGATCCGGATCGTCGAGCCACCGGGAAAACTTCGCGCGTTGGGTCCGGACGTGGACCGCGGAATCTCGAAGGGCGTCGTCGCCGCCTTGCGGCGCGGGATCGAGAACAGTTCGAAAAACATCGCCCGACTCCTCCTTCGTCCACGGCAGCCGGTTTGAAAAGGCGAGCCACATTTCATAGTCTCCGAGCAGTTCCGCGAGACTCGCCTTTGCGACGCCGAGAAGCTTGATTTCAGTCTCCTTGGAGGTGGCAGTGTTCTCGGAGCCCTCGATGAGGTTCGCGCGCCCCGAACGGGCGGCCTGCGTCATCTGGTCGAACCAGCGGCCCTTCGGGTCGTTTCGCAAGTCGAGGAAGGCCTGGCAGAACCGCCAGGTCTCGATTTGGACGATGGTGGCGAGCGTGAAGGAGTCGAGTCGGCGGTAGCCGCCGACCGGTTGGGAGAAAAGGTTGCGGGAGGCGTCGTTCATGGGGCGGAGTCTACCAGAGAAGGAGTTCAGCCGCAAACAGGGGGGCGTCCCCCGCACCGCGGCCTTTCGACGCAATCGACGCAATCGACGCAGTCGACCAAGTCGGGCTTGCCCCCTTGCGCCTTCGGAGAACCCGGGGACGCCCGATTTCGTCGATTGCGTCGCGGTGTCGACTGCGTCGATGCCCGGCCGTCGCCCGGGGGGCGGCTTCCCCGCGATCCGGCCTTTCGACGCAATCGACAAAGTCGACGAAGTCGGGTTTTCCACCTTGCGCCGTCGGGGGGCCGGGGGCGCCCGATTTCGTCGATTGCGTCGCGGTGTCGACTGCGTCGATGCCCGGCCGGGCTTTGGGGGAAGCCTTCCCCGCGATCCGGCCTTTCGACGCAATCGACGCAATCGACAAAGTCGACGAAGTCGGGTTTTCCACCTTGCGCCGTCGGGGGGCCGTGGACGCCCGATTTCGTCGATTGCGTCGCGGTGTCGATTGCGTCGATGCCCGGCCGGGCTTCGAGGGCGTAGGTGTCGACTGCGTCAATGTTCGGCCGAAGGGGGCGGCGGCTTCCCCCCGGCCGCGGACGGGCGCTCAGCCCCCGACGAGGCTGGCGTAGCCCAGGTAGAGGAGGTAGAGGAAGGCGATCAGGGCGATCGACCGGATCAGGCAGCCCGACGCCTGGAAGGCGACGTTGAAGACGTGCTTCGCCACGTCGAAGCCGAACTTCGCAAGCGCCGCCAGGAAGCCGACGCCGACGATGGCGCCGACGACGAGGGCGAGGAGGACGAGGAGCGCGGTTTTCACCGTCCGCGGAGGAACCGGAAGAAGTTGCCCGACATCACGGCCTCGGAATATCCGTATTCCTTCGCGCCTTCGAGGTCGTTGGCGTAGAGTTCGTCGATCGTGCCTTCGTAGAAGCCGGCCTGGAGCGGCAGGTCCGTTCCGAACATCACGCGGTCTTCGACGCCTGCTGCGACGAGTTCCGGGTAGCTTTCCGGCGACATGAAGGCGGTGTCCGTGAAAAGATTCGGGCATTCCTTCAGGCAATCGATCGTCTCCGCCACCGGCCGGCAGTGCGCGAAGTCCACGCGGAGGCGCGGATGCCGCTTCACGAACGGCAGCAGCTCGTGCGGATAGCACCCGTGGTCCTCTCCCGTGTGGAACTGGACGGGAACGCCCCGCTCCTCGAGGAGGGAGAGGATCCGGTCGAGGTCCTTCGGGCGTTTCTTGACCCACGGGGTTTCCAGTTCGTGGAGCTTCACGCCCTCCCACAGCCCGGAATCGAGCGTCTTGATTTCGGGGTCGGCGTCGTAGAAACGGCCGGCGAGCCAGTAGAAGGCGTGCGCGCCCTCGCCGAACGCCGCCTTCGTCTCGACGGCGTCGCGTTCGATGGTCTCGAAGGGCAGCCCCTTCTGCGCGTTCATCGACGAGAAGATGAACTCATCCACCCCCTGTCGCTTGAGAATCTCGGCGATTTCCGCGGCCTTGAAGTCCTTCACGGACCGGTCGTCGCCAATATCTCCAACATGCACGTGTGCGTCGCAGATTGTCATTTCGTTCGTTTTCCTTTCTTGGTTGTTCGTTTACCACAAACTACGCGGTACAAAACTGTCCATGTCCAGTTCTTCGTATTTCCGGCCAGTGCAGGACTCGAATCGCTCCTTGAACTCCGGCCTGGAGAACAGCAGTTCCTGCCAACAGGAGTCGTTCCCGTCGAACTTCGACCAGTCGCACCGGTCGGCGAACTGCGGTTGCTTGTCCAACAGGTCCGCCCAGTTCCAGCCGTCGAGCTTTGCCCAGTCGCACTTGTCGGCGAACTGCGGCTGCTTGCGGAGCAGTTCGGCCCAATTGCCGCCGTCGAGTTTCTCCCAGTCGCATTGTCCCGACAATTCGGGTTTCCCGGAGAGAACGGCCGCCCAGTTGCCGCCGTCGAGTTTGGACCATTTGCATTGTCCGAGAACGGATTCCGGAATGGTCGGAGCCGCTAGGAGGAAGTCGGTCCAGTTCTTCCCCGAGAAATGGTCGAAACCGCCAAGAGAGGCGCCGCTTGGATCCATTTTGAGAATCAGCGCCTGAATCACTCCGTCTGGCCTTTTCGCGGGTTGTAGTTCCTTTTCTTCCGCCGAAGGCGGAGGGTCGTTCCGTTCCGGAGCGCGCGAGGGGCGCTTGACGTTTTTCAACCATCCGAGGTCGATTCCGTCGAATTCGTCCCAGACGTCGCACTTGTCGGCGAATCGCGGCTGCTTGTAAAGAAGCATCACCCAGTACCACCGGTTCCATTGTTTCGCGATGGACCAGTCGAACCGGTCGGCGAACTCCGGCCGCTTGCTGAGCAGGCAGTGCCAGGCGTCGGCATCGAACGTCGACCAGTCGCACCGGTCGGCGAACACGGGTTGCGAGCAGAGCAGCTTCGCCCACTCGATGCCCGTCAGGTGACGGGCGCTGCGGCTTCTTCTTTTCATTTCAACGGTCCGACGCGACACAGGTCGTTGAGATCCGAGCAATACCGGAGGAAGCTCTTCGGCGGGCACCCCGCCACGAACGATTGCTTCGGCGCCGACTTCGCGACGACGACGGGTTTCTTGTAGGCCATTTCAGTTCTCCTGTCGTTCGGTTTCCGCGGCTTTCGCCGCTTCGATCATCTGCCGCTGCTTCTCGTCCACGATTTCGTGGTTGAGCTTCGCGACCTTGCAGAAATGTTCCGCCGGCTCGAACATGTTTCCCGTCTCGTTGAAATTCCGGCACATGCAGGTCGAGCAATAGTCGCGGTCCTCGCACGTGGCGCACTTCGGGAAGCTCGCGCCCGTGATCGACCGGATGCGGAGCGTTTCCGGAGACTCGTTCCAGATCCACTTGAGGTCGTGCTCACGGCAGTTCCCGAGGACGACGCCGCCGAATCCCGGGCACGGGTAGTAGTCGCCCGTCGCTTCGAGGCACACCGTGCTCACGCACGCGCCGCAGATCTTGCGCTTCTTCCACGCTTCCGGCGAGAGCATGTCATTCTTCTTCTTCGGGTCGAAGTATTCGCTGTTCATCGGAACCGACCGGAAGACGATGTCTTCCAGGATGCAGCGCGTTTCGTCGAGGTCGAGCCGGTGCGCGAGGTTGCTCGTGTCGCAGTTCTGCTTGCCCATGATGATGAAGTCCGTCTGCGCGTCCATCCGGAGCGAGCGGGCGTAGTCCAGCACCGCGAGGTAGTCGTGGTAGTTCCCCTTCATCGTCGGGCATGAGATGCGGCACGGAATCTGCGCCGCGCGCAGCTTCTCGATGGCCGTCTTCGTCGCGAGCCACGATCCGGGCCGGCGCGTGATCGCGTCGTGCGTCTCCGGGGTCATGCTGTAGAGCGAGACCTGCACCGTCGCCTCCGCTTCCTGCAGAAGCCGAACCTTCGCGTCGTCGCAGAGCGTGAGGTTCGAGAGGACGCCCACGATCAGGTCCTTCTTCCGGGCATAGCGGACGATTTCGTCGAAGTCCGGGTGCAGCATGCACTCGCCGCCGGAAAGCGAAAGCCCCACGCCGCCCTGCTCCCGGAACTCGTCGATCACCCTCTTCGCGTCCGCAAGCGGCAGGAAGACCGGGTTGTATTCGGGAATGTAGCAGTGGACGCACCTCTCCGTGCAGGCCTGCGTGACGTCGATCTGCAGTTCGAAGATCGTCGGATGCTCGGCGAAATACCGCTCCAGCACGTCCTGCGGAATCGCGCCCTCCGTCATCTCCTTGGGGTCGATCCGGTGCGTGTCCATCGTCTTCGGGTTCTCCACGTCGTAGGAGAACGATTCCTCCTGCGCGTCGAGCGCTTCCGGCGTGTCTCCGCACAGGATGATCTTCTCCTCGACGAGCGGCGCGAAGAATTCGTCGAAGTCGGCCGCGATTTGAGCCGGATCGGTTCCCTCGTAGACACCGCAGATGTTCGTGAGAATCTCGGACTTTTCCCGCGGCTCGCGTCCGATCCAGCGGAAGAAGACTTCGGCATCAGCGAACACTTGGTCGTAGGAGCGAATCCGCCCAAGGACGTAGGTGAACGGTCCGAACTGCCGGACGAATGTGTTTTTGGATAATCGCATCAGCATGGCTTCTTGTCTCCGTAGATTTCGCGGACAACCGCCGCGACGGCGCACTTGGCCGACGTGGTCTTGAAAACGTCGCCCGTCGCGTTGAAGTTGAACGCCGGGCAGACCTTGCACCAAGGGCGATTCGCGCACTTCGAGCATTGCGGGAAGTCTCGGTTTGCGAGTCGGCGCAACCGCTCCAGCTTTTCTCCGCGCCAGATCGATTCGAGCGTGTCCGCCGCGGCGTTGCCGAGGACGTAGCCGTGCATGGAATCGCACGGGTAGTAGTTGCCGGAGGAGTTGAGGTAGAGGCGCGAGACGCCGATGTCGCAGACCTTTGCATCGGGCGCCGGAAATGTCGCCTCGCCCCAGCCGCGGTCGAAGATGCCCGGATCCGCCGCAAGGACATCCCTGAGCTCGGAGGCCGAACAGGCGTGGTCGAGGTTTGAGCAGTCGTGGTCGCTCTGCGGGACGATGTCGATGCTCGGCACGAGATGCATGCGGTGCTCGCGAGCGAACCTCGCGAGCGCGCGGAACGCGCCCTGGTTTTCTTTGAGGAGCGGCGCCGCAAGCCGGACGGCCACCCCCGCCTTCTCGCAGCCGAGGATCGCGTCCATGGTTCGCCGCCAGCTGCCCGGCAGCCGAGTGATGGAATCGTGCTCGCGCTCGTCCATGCTGTAGAGCGAGACGTTGACGAACTGCGGCTGCACGTCCGCGAGGAAGTCGATGCGTTCTTCGTCGCAGAGTGTGAGGTTCGAAAGAATGATGAAATTGAGGTTCAGCTCGTTGCAGAGCCGGCAGACCCGTTCGAATTCGGGGTGGAGCATGCACTCGCCGCCCGTCAGGTGGACCGAGAGACCCTGCATCGCGCGGAATTCGCGCAGCGCCTTCTCCGCCAGCGCGAAGGGAATGTGTTTCACCGGATAGTCCGGCAGGTAGCAGTGGACGCACCGCTCCGTGCAGGCGGCGGTAAGATCGAGATGCAGTTCCGTCGGAACGCCGAGCTCCTTGTAGAAGTCCCCGAGCGGTGTCCAGGAATCGTCGTGAGCATTACCGTCGGAGTCGAAGTTGACCGAAGGCGCATTGTCCTGATGGACTTGATGGACATCCTGGACTTGATGGACTTGAGGCATTCGTCCACCAAGTCCATTTCGTCCTTCAAGTCCTTTCGTGTTCTCCACGAGCCCTTCCGCGACGAGCGGAGCAACGAACTCGCGAAAGTCGGCCTCGATCTCCTCCGGCTTCAGGCCGAAGCCCACGGCGATCTCTGCGACCACAGCGGATTCATCCTTCCATGTCCACGAGAGGGGTTTCAGGAACGGCTCCGCGCCATCTGTGACAACGCACGCGCCGGTACGCGGACGCCACAGTAGCGACTTTCCGCCCGCGTGGCGGACGAACGTTCCACTCGAAAACCGGATCATTTCATTGCCTCCTCGATTCCGGCCAAGACTTGATCGACCGAAACCTTGCCGACGCACGTCGCGAAATCTCCGCACTCGCTCACGCACATCGGCGTCGCGCACGCCGGCGCGAGGCAGACGTGCCTTGCGCGCTCGTCCGCTCCATACGGGAACCACGTGAAGTGGTGGCCGTGCGGAATGATCGTCACGCTCGGCGCGCCGAGCGCACACGCCAGATGCATCAGACCCGTGTCGTTGCCGACGACGCACGCGGTTCCGTAATCAGGATCGAAGAGCCCGGCGATCTTCCGGAACGGCAGGCACACGCCCGCCTCGAATTCCGCCTCGGCGACGCGAGGCACCAAGCCCCGCTCGCCGGGCCCCAGAAGAAACAACGGGCGGAATCCGCGGCCCTTGATCGACCGCGCGACGCCAAGGTAGTTCTCCAGCCCCCAGCTCTTCGCCGGGTCGCTCGCGCCGAGGACGAAGACGATCCGCGGCGCTTCCGACGGCTCCGGCGCTTCCCGGACGAAATCCGTCTTGCCAAGTTCGACGAACTCGCAATGGTAGTCCGGATCGTAGAGCCGCACGAGCTCTGCGCCCTGATCCGTCACGCTCGTCTCGCGGCGAAGATGAAAGTCGTCCCAGCGGGAGAGCGGAACATAGCGAACGTAGATGCGCTTGCAGACGGCTTCGGGGATGTCGATGTTCTCAAAGCCGCACGCCTCGTCGTGATCGAGCGCCTCCACGCGCGCCGCGCTGTCCGCGTCGTAGCGCGTGTTCAGTACGACGTCAAAATGACCGAACGAATGCGCTTCCTCCGCGCTCCACGGTTTGTCCGGATCGTATTCGACCACCCTGTCGCAGAACGCCATGCACCAGAACAATTCCGCCACGCCCTTCGTGCAGAAGACCGTCACCTCGCACGGTGCGAACCGTTTCGCCATCGCCTTCGGCAGGTTCGCCCAGACCAGAGCATCCCCGATCAGGTCCTGAGAGAAGAACGCCTCATGCGAAACAACGTTCCATTTTCGAGTTGCGTCGCTTTCCATAAAAGGTTTTCAAAGGAAAGTCAATCCAACTCTCCGGTCCCGGCTATCCAAACGATGTCCTCAGAGGCAGTTTTTCAATCTCTTCTTTAGGCGCATCTGAAAATGGCAAGAAAACAATTTCTTCTTTCTGCGAAAGAATGCGAAGCAGTTCTACACATGAATCAGCTTTTGGGGTGTCCTCTGGCGTGTGGATGAAATAGTATTTCGGCGACCCTTCTTCATTTATGGTGCGAAGTATGTATCCGAGAATTTTCGTTGGATTGTCTTTCGGCATAACCCAACAAATCTGATCTCGCTTGATTTCTCTTTTCATTGAAACTTCCTTACATTTATTCGTCAGACTTTTGTTATTTTCTGTGAGTGAACGTTAAAATCCCTCCCCTGCGCGGTTCCCCGCGCAGGGGAGGAGTGGCGTCCGCTACTTCAGCTGGCCACATTCGCACTTGTGGTTGAGGCTGGTGCAGTAGGAGACGGAGGTCTTCGTCGGGCAACCGGCGACAAACTGCTGTTTGGCAGCGGACTTCGCCACAATCTGGGGTTTCTTGTAGGCCATTTCTGGTTTCCTTTGTGTTTGTTGTTGTTTTGTTTTTCCCCGCGCCGGCACCCGCCGGGCGGGAAGGGGTCAGTCTTCAGGCGGTGGAGGATCGCCGCCGTCATCGTCCGACTCGGATTTTTGTTGAGCGGCGAACGCATTCCAGAAACTCGCGCTCCCGAGGGCCGCGATTGCACGTGCGGCGGCCGCATCGTCGTAGTGAACCGTGGTTTCGTCGTCGATTTCGTCCTCGGGCGTTGCGTCCAATTCCGTTTCTTCCGGTTGTTCCGCGAGGCGGGCCGCCCGAAGGGGGGCGGCGGTCCGTTCCCGCTCCTCGATTTCTTCGGCTTCTTTTCTCCGCCTCTCCGCTTCCTTCTTCCGCCGATCGGCTTCTTTCCTCCGCCGTTCCGCTTCTTCCGCTTCTTTCTTTCGCCGTTCCGCTTCTTCGGCTTCTTTCCTCCGCCGTTCCGCTTCTTCGGCTTGTGCGGCGGCTTCGTTCCATTCGTCCGGAATGGATATATTTGCGGAAGGGCGGTCGTCGATTCCCTGCGCGAGGAGTTTTGCGACCTCGAGCGCCTCGCCCATGTCCGGCGAAACGCCGCGGGACAGTCCGAGCCGTTCGAGCGCACCGGGTACGTAGTCGTCGATCGGACGGTCGCCGGACGAAGCATGGTGTTCCGCGACGATCGCCGCGGCGATTTCCTCGAGCGGAATCGTGGCGAAGACGCGTTGCGGGCGGTTCGCATCGGCCGGAAAGCGGTAGCAGTTCCAATCGCCGGGTCCTACGCCTACCGGCCAATAGACGGGAATTCCGAGCCGGTCCGACACGGGAAGGACGCCGGGAACCGCCATCCGGAAGATCCGGTATCGAAGCTTGTCCAAATCGGAGAATCCCCATTCGTCCAGAACGCGGACGAGAAGCATCGGTTCGGAGATGGGGCCCTCCATGTTCACGATCCGTAGTATCTGCGACCGGATGAAGGCGAGACCGGAGGTCGCGTTGAAGTTGCCCTGCGCCTTGGCGTGGTCGCGGTTCGGCTCGGCCGGTTCGTAGGGGTGCGCCTCCGGTGCGGGCCGGGCGGCCAACGCCGCGTTCTCGCGGGCGATTGTCCGTGTCGCTTTCGAAGCGGCCTTCTTCGCCGGCGCGTTTCCGGCTTCGCCCTTCTTCGACGACGCTTTTGCCGCCGTCCGTTTTCCGCCCGTCTTTTTGGTCGGCGGTTTCGCGGATGCGATTCCAAGGGCCTCGGTCGTCGCCAGGACGGCAGCCACGAGGGACGCCTCGCGCTTCTGTCTCGCCGCTTCCCGTCGAGCCCGTTCCGCGGCCTTCCGTCTTGCTTCGGCCTCGGCTTCTTCCCGTTCTCTCCTGGCTGCGGCGGCTCTCCGCGCCGCCTCGGCCTCGGCGGCTTTCCGTTTTGCCTCGGCCTCGGCGGCCCGCGCTTCGGCCACGGCCTGTTCGACGGCTTTCTTCGCGCCTTCGGCTGCCGCGAAGCCCGTCCGGAGGATTCCTTTCAGAAGATGCTTGAAGCTCATGGTCGTTTTGCGTCGGAGTATGTTTGAGGCCTACTCTTCCCCCGCGCGACACCCGCCGGGATCAACATCAGTCGTGTTTTCCAAAAGATCGCATGTACGCATTCAGTTGGCTAGCCACGCGACCTGCGAACGTCGGGTCGAACTCGCTTGTCGCTCCATCGTCCGGATCGGCATTCCCCGGACGGTATTTTGCGAGTTGCGGTTGATCTTTAAGCAGATCGTCCCACTCGTAGTCTTTCAACTTGCTCCAATCGCACTTGTCAGCAAACTGCGGTTGTCTGCATAAAACCAGCGACCACTCGATTCCTTCGAATTCCTCCCATTTGTCGCATTTTTCGGCGAACTGCGGCTGGTGGCACAAAATGAGAGCCCAATCATTGCTCTTGAATTGCTTCCATTTGTCGCATTTTCCGGCATATTCGGGATGGCGCACCAGAATGAAAGACCAATCCGTGGAAGAAATGTCCGACCACCCTTTCCACTTTTCCCTTCCGGATCTTTCTGAAACAAAACGATTCCATTCGGGATCCGGCTTGTTTGCGGGCTCGGCGGGAGCGGTGTTTTCAGGCTTGGTGCTTGCCGGTTGGGGCTTGGCGGTAGCGGCCTTTGGGACACCGCCCGCCGTCTGTGGGGCGGCGAGTTTCGTCCCGCACTCGGCGCAGAACTTGGCGCCGGGCGAGGCTTCCGCGCCGCATTCCGGGCAGAAGGACTTGCGGACGATTTTCGCGCCGCATTCGGGACAGAACTTGGCGGAGGCGGGGACTTCGGCGGAACAGGACGTGCATTTCATGTTTGGATTCTCCGATGAGGTTGAGAGGTGGAAACGGAATCAGTCTTCGGACGGCGGCGCCGCCGGTCGTTCCTTCTTGGCGAGGATGTCGAGGAGGCGGAAGGACGCGGACGACGAAACGCCGGGTTCGTCTTTCGCGGCGCGGGCTTCGTCCATCGCCTGGCGGACGAGTTCCGGATCCTTGCCCTGTTCCACGAGCAGCTCGGCCGTCTCGCGCAGGCCTTCTTCGTCCTTCCGTTCGTCGCGGCGCGCAAGAGCGGCCGCGACGAACGAAATCTTGCCCGACAAATGGGCCGCGAGACCGACAAGGGCCGCGATCGTCCAGAGCGTCCAGAACTGGCCGCGGACGATCCAGAAGAAGAGGGCGACGAGGGCCGCGTCGAGGAAGAGCGCGCCGTAGCTCGCGGCCGTGGCCGTGTTCTTGGCGCCATACGTGAGGCCGACCGCGAAGAGGAACGCGAAGACGAAGCCGGCGACGTGGAAGACGCCGTAGAAGGATTCCCAGCCGAGCCATTCGAAGAGAAGGCAGCCGAGCCACCAGACGCCGAACGGGATGCCCATGCAGAAGATGCCGACGACGAGCAGCTCGTTGAAGGCGACGTTCGGACATTCGTCCAAGTCGAGATACTTGATCCGGGTTGTGCTCATTGGGTCGGCTGGGTGCGGGGTGCAAACGGGGAAGGGCCCTTCCCTCGCGGTTCCCCTGAGGCCCTGGAAAAGCCCGATCAAGAAGCGCGAAGGAAGGGACGTGCGGTGCACGCACCCTGCCGACAGGCCGCCTTTGATCTTTTGAACTTTCCAGGTTTCAGGGGATCGGCGGTTTGCAGCGGTGCAAATCTGGCGCGGAGTCTAGCAGACTCCGGCCGCGGATTCAACACCGTTTTCGCGCTTCTTGATCGGGGAGAATGCAAGGTAGAAGGGGTTGAAGAGGTTGAAGAGGTTGAAGGGGTTGAAAGGGGTTGAAAGGGGTTGAAGAGGTTGAAGGGGTTGAAAGGGGGAATCGCGGGACACACGCGGGGGCGCGGCACGCGCTCACAGAGAATAGAGACGCCGGCCCGCCGATTCTTACGCGGAACCTTGCGGCCTCGCAGGGCGTGGCGGGGTTCAACACCCCCCCACGCCCGCATCGGCCGGGCGCTCGCGGCTTCGCCGCTCGCGGAGGACGACGAGACGACGGACTGACGGGACGACGAGAAATCGTGCCTCACATTCCCGAAGGACCAAGGAGGCGTCTCCCGTCGTCTTGTTGTCCCGTCGTCCTCGGACGGCCGTCCACTCTTGGAGGCTTTCTCCCGGGCCGCGGCCGGTCGACGCAATCGACGTAATCGACAAAGTCGACCAAGTCGGGCTCTTCCCCTTCCCGCCTTCGGGGAACCGGGGACGCCCGATTTTGTCGATTGCGTCGCGGCGTCGACTGCGTCGATGTCCGGCCGTCACCCGGGGGCGGCTTCCCCGGAGAGCGGCCGGTCGACGCAATCGACGATCCGCGGCGCTACGGCTGAGCGAGCGCGGCGGCTTCGGCTTCGAGGGCGCGGGCGCGCTCCTCGTCGCCGAGGGCGCGATGGGCTCGGACGAGGTTGTCGAGGATTTCGGCGACGACGGGGCGGTAGCGCGCGGGGTCGGAGGCGAGCAGGGGCGAGAGGAGGCCGCGCATCTCGTCCCAGGCGGAGACGGCTTCCTCGTAGCGCTCCTGCTCGGCGCAGGTCCGGGCGAGACGGCCAAGGGCCTGCGCGCAGGCGAGGCGGTAGCCCTCGCCGTGATCTTTGAAAAGATCCCGCCAGAGTTTGGTGGCCCGGCGGTAGGCCACGATGGATTCGAGGTGGGCTCCGGTCTCCCGGTGCAGCTCGCCGAGGCGGTAGTGGCAGCCGGCGAGGAGGTCGGCCAACGACCGGGGGACGTCGTCCCCCGAACCCCTTGCGGGGTTGGCGGGGAAGAGGAAGGGTTCGAGGGCCTCGATGGCGCGGGAGGTCATCGTGAGGGCGGCGGCGGTGTCGCCGGCCCGATGGAGCATCCCGCCGAGGGCGGCCGCCAGGACGAAGCGCTGCGCCTCGCAGCCCGGATCTTCCGCCGGTGCGTAGCGGGCCCAGAGCAGCCCCGCCTCCTGGAGATCGGCGGCGGATTCGCGGAAGCGACCCTCCATGCCCTCCGCGTAGGCGCGCTCGGAAAGAAGCCAGGAGCGGAGCGGTCCGTATCGCGCGGCGTCGGACTCGACGAGCGGATCGATGGCGGCGAGGGCGGCGCGATACGGCGCGTCGGCCGCGCCTTGGTCGGCGTTGGCGACATAGGTCCATGAGAGACGGGCGAGGCAGAGGGCGAGGCGGACGCGCGCCGCGGGGACGGCGTTGGTGGCGGCGGCGTCCTTGCGGGCAACGGCGACGGCTTCGAACCAGGCGTTGTTCGCTCGCCCGATGGCGGCGCGATCCTGCGTCCAGGAGGACCAGGCGCCGTCGCCTTCGCGAACCTTGCGAAGAAGCTCCGCGTTCTCGGCGGAGAAGGCCTCGATTTCGAACCGAACGATGGGCGGCAGCCGGAACGTGCCGAGCAGCTGAAGGGGGCCGCGGTCCTCGCCCTGCCAGACCGAATCGAGGCGCGGCGGCATCGGATGGGCGGGGAAGACGAGGGCGACGGGCGGAGGCTTCGCCTCCCCCGCCCCCCCTCCGAACAAGGGAATGGACGCTGCGCTCTCCGCGTGAACGACCCCCTCGGTCTCGCTTCGCTCGCCAGCTCCCCCAGCGGAGGAGCCAATCTCTGCGGGCTCTGCGCTCTCTGCGTGAGAACCTACGGGAGGAGGCTGCGCCTCCCCCGACCCCCCTCCGGAAACGGGACCGGGCTCGGCGTGGAAGCGGGAGGCGACGACTGAGACCGCCGCGAGGACCGCGGCGGCAAGGGCGGCCCGCGCCGCGCGGCGACGCCTCCGCGTGGCGGGGTCGATGGCGCGTCCGATCGCATCCAGTCTCCGCGTGATGGCGGCGGGGTCGGCGAGACGGCGAGCGGGGTCGGGCTCGAGCAGGTCGCGCAGGAAGGGATCCCAGGCGCGGACGATGCGCGAAGGATCGTAGGAGGAGGGCGGGCGCAGGGAGCGCGGGCGATCGCCGGTGAGCGCCTCGTAGAGGACGGCGCCGAAGGAATACCAGTCGAGGGCCGGCGTGAGTTCCGCGCCGTCGCGGAACTGCTCGGGCGCGGCGTAGGCGGGGGAGCCGAGGAACTTGCGCGCACCGGATTCGTCGAGGGAGATGGAATCGGGGGCCTCCGCGGCCCCCGAACCCCTCTCTGGCCGGGACGGAGCCCGGCCATCAGGACTCTCCGGAGCCCGGCCATCAGGACTCTCCGCGGACTCCGCGGACTCTGCGTGAGACCCTCCTCCTCCGCGTGTGAACTTCGCGAGGCCGAAATCGGCGAGGAGGGCGCGGCCGGAGGCGTCGAAGAGGACGTTGGAGGGCTTGACGTCGCGGTGGAGGATGCCGACGGCATGGGCGGCGGCGAGCGCGCCCGCAAGGTCGCGCGCGATGCGCAGCACGGCGGCCTGCGGCAGCGCCTTGCCGCCGTCGAGGAGGGCGGCAAGCGGGAGCGGCCGCGAGGCGGCCGCAGTGACGAGTGACAGGTGACGAGTGACGAGAGACGTCTCCGCGGAATCCGCGTGAACGACCCCCTCGGTCTCGCTTCGCTCGCCAGCTCCCCCAGCGGGGGAGCCACCCTCCGCGGCCGTCGCGTATCCGCGGGGATAGGGGCAGAGAAGGACCTCGTCGCAGAGGCGGGCGATCTCGGACGGGGAGAGGAGGACGGCCGGCGTGACGAGATAGCGAAGGCCCGTGGCGGGGTCTTCCCCGGCGTGCAGGACGGGGAGGATCGACGGATGGTCGAGCGCGGCGAGGGCGCGGGCCTCGCGTTCGAAGCGGCGGGTGCGCGTGGCGCTGTCCGAGGGCCGCATCGCCTTGAGCGCCACGTCGCGGCCGAGCGCGCGATCGCGCGCCAGCCAGACCTCCCCCATGCCGCCCTCGCCGATCGGGCGAAGGAGCTCGAAGGAGTTGTCGATGACGAGGCCGGGACGAAGGTCTTTCAAGGGTAAAGTTGAAAGGGAAAAGTGTAAAGTTGAAAAGGTTGAAGAGGTTGAAGGGGTTGAAGGGGTTGAAGAGTTGAAAAGCGAACAACTTTAGACTTTAAACTTTAGACTTTAAACTTTCAACTTCTGCATCGTCTTCTTCCAGTTTCTCCAGGAGTTCGTCGGCGGAGAGGCGGTCGCGACCGAGGCGGTCGAGCTCCTCGCGGACGGCGCGCAGGATGCGGTTGCGGATCTGGTAGACGGCGTTGGGCTTGAGCTTGAACTCGCGTCCGACGTCGGCCGGGGCCTCGCCCTCCAGTGCGACGCGGCGGAAGACGGCCTGCGTGTTCGGCGAGAAGCGTCCGGAGCGGAAGACGCGCCCGAGGGCGAGCGTCCAGATCCGGAGCAGGGTCTCCGACTCGCCGTCGTCGGCGGGCGGAGGCGCGGGGAGGGCGTCCGCGAGCGCGGGCGGAACGGGCGCCGGGCGGCGCTGGAGGCGGAGGACGGCGTTGCGGACGGCGCGCCGCAGGTAGGCGCGGAAGGAGCTGCGCCCGGGCACGTAGCGGAAGCCCGGCAGGGCGGAGCGTACGGCGAGGAAGACCTCCTGCACGAGGTCGTCGCGGTCGGACGGCTGGATCGGCTCGTGCCCGATGCGGGACGCCGCCACGTAGCGGCGCAGGACCGGCTCGTAGAGCCGCGCGAACGCCTCCGCGCGCGGCGAGTCGGGATTCGCGGCAAGGTCGCGCAGCAGCGTCTCGGAGGTGGTGGGCGTGCGCTCGTCCGCCGGGCGGACCCGCCCGCTCATGCGCGCCTCCGGCGCTCGGCGATGTAGTAGAGGGTCGGGACGAGGACGAGAGAGACAACGGAGGCGAGGGCGAGGCCGCCCACGACGACGAGCCCGAGCGGGCGCCAGGTCGCGGAGCCGTCGCCGTGGCTCGTCGCCATCGGCATCATGCCGAGCACCGTGGTGCAGGTGGTGATCATCACCGGGCGGAGGCGCTGGCGGCCGCCCTCGACGATGGCCTCGCGGAGCGCCCGGCCACGCGCCCGCAGGAGGTTCACGTAGTCCACGAGCACGATGGAGTTGTTGACGACGATGCCGACGAGCAGCACCATGCCGATGTAGGCCGACATCGAGAGCGGCGTCCCCGTGAGGTGCAGCACCGCCACGACGCCCGAGAAGGCGAACGGCACGCTGAACATGATGAGCAGCGGGTGCAGCAGCGACTCGAACTGCGCCGCCATCACCATGTAGACGAGCACGATGCCGAGCAGGATCATCATCGTGAGCGCCTTCTCGCTCTTCTCCTGCTCCTCGATCATGCCGCCGTACTCGACGGAGACGCCGTTCGGCAGCACGATCTGCTCCGCGACGCGCCGGCGGACGTCCGCCATCACGTCGCCCTCGGGGCGGGCGTCGGTGGCGTCGAACTCGACGCTGACGACGCGCTGCTGGTTCTTGCGCGTGATGGTGACGGGGCCGGAGCCCTCGACGACCTGCGCGATGGCGTCGAGCCGCACGCGCCCGCCGCCGGGCAGCGGCAGCTCCGTGCGCCGGATGTCCTCGATCGACGCGCGGTCGGGCGCGGCGAGGCGCAGCGTGATGTCGTATTCGTCCTCGCCCTCGCGGTACTGCGAGGCGTCGTCGCCCTGGAAGAGCGCGGAGACGGTCGCCGTGATCTCCTGCATCGAGAGGCCCATCGCGGAGGCCTTCGCGCGGTCGATCGCGATCGAGAGCTCGGGCTTGCCCATGTCCTGCGAGACGCGCACGTCGCGCGAGCCGGGCGTCTCCTGCGCGATCCGCTTGATGCGCTCGGCGATGGCGGTCGTCTCGTCGAGGTCCCAGCCGTAGACCTCGACGAGCAGGTTCGCGCCGCCGCCCATCAGGATGCGGTTGAGGAAGTTGCCGGAGTTGGAGAAGACCTTGACGATCTCCGGCCACTGCGAGACCTCGCGCGTGATCTCGTCGCCGTATTCGTCGGCGGTCCTGTCGCGGTACTTCGCGTCGACGAGCCGCAGCCGGATCGTGCCGGCGTGCGAGCCGCCGCCGCCGCCGAACCCGCCCGAGCCGCCGGCGCGGAGCATCTCGGAGACGATCTTGTCGTCGCCGCACACGCGGTGGACGACCTCGAGGATGCGGCGGCCGGTCTCGGCCGTGATCTCGTAGCGCGTGCTGAGCGGGAGCTGGTAGCTGATCGAGAGCTGGCCGGTGTCCTCCTTGCCCATGAACTCGCTGCCGAGCGAGCGGAAGCCCCAGACCGTGAGCGCGACGACGCCGACGGCGGCGAGCACGACGAGCCAGCGCGCGTGCAGCGCGCCGGAGAGCAGCCGCGCGTAGCCGCGCTCGAGCGCGGCGAGGCGCCCCTCGCTCCAGGCGTAGAAGCGCGCGTAGGCGCCGCGGCCCGCCGGCGGCGGGCGCAGCAGCTTCGAGGCGAGCATCGGCGTGAGGAGGAGCGAGCAGACGACCGACGCGACGAGCGTCGCCGTCACGATGCCGCCGAGCTGCCCGAGCATGATGCCCGTCACGCCGTCCACGAAGACGAGCGGCACGAACACGACGATCGTCGTCAGGGTCGAGGCGAGGATCGCCGTGCCGACCTCGTCCGCGCCGAACATCGCGGCTTCGCGCCGGCCCGTGCCGCGCGAGACGTGGGAGATGACGTTCTCGAGCACCACGACCGCGTTGTCGACGACCATGCCGACCGCGAGCGCGAGCGCCGAGAGGCTCATCAGGTTGATCGTCCAGCCCTTGAGGAACATGAAGATCGACGCGATGATGAGCGAGAAGGGGATCGTGAGCGCGATGACGAGGGACGTGCGCGCCGAGCGCAGGAAGAAGAGCGTCACCAGGACGACGAAGAGGCCGCCCCACAGCACGGTCTTCCCGACCGAGCGGATCGACTTGCCGATCATGTCGCTCGTGTCGAACACGAGGTCGATCGAGTAGTCCGCCGGGAGGTTCGCCTTGATCTCCTCGAGCTTGTCCATCACGCGGCGCGCGACGGCCATCGTGTTCTCGCCCGAGCGCTTCTGCACGTCGACCATCATGCCGGCGCGGCCCATGCGCTCCACGACGCGCGTCTCCTCCGCGAAGCCGTCCTCCACGCGCGCCACGTCGGAGACGCGCACGACCTTGTCGCCGTCGCGCTTCACCACGACGAGCCCGACCTCCTCCGGCGTCGCGAACTCGCCCGGCACGCGGATCGTGTAGTCGACCGTGCCGATCTTCACGTTGCCCGCCGGCTCCGTCTGGTTGTCCGCGTCGATCGCCGCCGCGATCGCGGCGACCGAGAGGCCGTGGGCCGAGAGCTTCGCGGGATCGAGCAGGACGTTCACCTGGCGCTCCAGGCCGCCGAACGCCTCCGCCGTGCCGACGCCGGGGACGCGCTTGAGGACGTCCACGATGTCGTCGTTCACCGTGTCCTCGAGCTTCTCGATGTTCTCGGTCGCCGTGACCGAGAAGCCGAGGATCGGCATGTTGGCGGTGTTGAACTTGAACATCACGGGGTCGTCGGCGTCGTCCGGCAGGCGGCGCTTGGCGCGCTCCAGGAGGTCGCGCATGTCGTTCGCGGCCTCCCCCAGCTCCGTTCCCCACTTGAACTTGCACGTCACGCGCGAGACTCCCTCGCTCGTCGTCGAGGTGATCTCGTCGAGGTCCGTGACGGAGCCGAGCGCGCTCTCGATGACGCGGGTGATCTGCTGCTCGACGTCCTCGGTCGAGGCGCCGTCCCAGCGCGTGAAGACGGAGATCGACGGGCTCTCGATCTCGGGCATCATGTCGATCGCGAGGCGCTGCCACGCGATGAGGCCGAGGAGGAACACCGCGACGAACGCCATGAGCGTCGCCACGGGGCGCCTTACGCCGGTTTCGGAAAGCTTCATGGCGCGCTACTCCACGACGCGGACCGCGGCGCCGTCGGCGAGACGGTGGAGGCCGTCGACGACGATCTCGTCGCCCTCGGAAAGGCCGGAGACGATCTCCACGACGTCGTCGTGGCGGAGGCCCACCTCCACGTCGGCGAGGACGGCCCTGCCGCCAGCGACCTTGTAGACGCAGCGGCGGTCGCGGATGCGGAGCACCGCCTCGAACGGGACGACGAGCACGTCCGCGCGCTCGTCGAGCGCGAAGGCGCCGGTGGCATACATCCCGGGGCGGAACTTGCCGTCGGGGTTCGGGAGGAGCGCGCGGACCGTCACGGTTCGCGTGGCGGGGTCCGCCGCGGGATAGGCCTCCTCGACGACGAGATCGGCGGGATCGTCCGGGTAGGCGTCCACCGTCACGCGGACCTTCGTCTCGCCGGGCTTCAGCAGCGGCAGCGCCGTCGTCGGCACCTCGAAGAGCGCGCGCAGCGGATCGGTTGCGACGACCGTGTAGATTTCGGACGAGGCCGACACCATCGCGCCGGGATGGAGGCGCTTGGCGGCGACGACGCCGTCCATCGGCGCGCGCACGACGCACTCCTCCAGGTCGAGCTCCGCCTTCGCGAGTCCTCCCTCGGCCTGGGCGAGGGCGGCGGCGGTGCGGTCGCGCGCGAAGCGGGCGACGTCGAACTCCTGCTCCGTGGAGACCTTCGCCGCGCGGAGCTTCTCCGTGCGGGCGAACTCGCTCGCGGCGTCCTCCGCGAGCGCGCGGGCCGCCTCGGCGGCGGCCTTCGCGGAATCGCGGGCGATGCGGTACTCGCGGTCGTCGAGGCGGGCGACGGCGTCGCCCTTCCGCACGCGCGTGCCCTCCTCGACGGGCGTGCCGTCGTCGAGGGCGGTCGAGGCGAGGCGCCCCGGGACCTTCGCGCAGAGCGAGACCTCGGCGGGCGCGGCGAGCGAGCCGGTCTTGACGAGCGTCTGCGCGATCGTGCGGCGCTCGGGCCGCGCGGTGCGCACGGCGAAGACCTTCGCCGCCGCCGGCTCCTGCGCGGCGGCGCCCGCCGCGACGAGCGCCGCGGCCAGCGCCGGAAAGAGTGAATGTCCGTTCATGGGAGGAAGAATACCAGAAACGGGGCCGCCTTGCCAGTCCGGGGACGGGCGGGGCGGGCTAGCCCGCGAAGGCGGCCGCGGCGGCCTCGACCGAGGAAACGGAGTTCGCGTTGAGGAGCTTGGCGCCGGGAAGGGCGCGCTTCAGCATGCCCGTGAGGACGGCGCCGGGGCCGAACTCGACGAACGTGCCGGCGCCGAGCGCGGACATCGCGGCGGTGTCGTCGGTCCAGCGCACGGGGTGCGCGATCTGGGCGAGCATCGCGGCGCGGATGTCGTCGGGCGAGCCGTGCGGGCGCCCGGTGTAGTTGGAGAGGACGGGGACGGCGGGGGCGCGGAAGGCGACCCCGGCGAGGACGGGGGCGAGCTTTTCCGCGGCGGGGGCCATGAAGGGGCTGTGGTAGGCGCCGGCGGTCTGGAGGACGACCCCGCGGCCGCCGCGTGCCGTCGCGGCGGCCGCGGCGGCGGCGACCTGCTCGGGCGTGCCGCCGAGGACCGTCTGGAGCGCGGCGTTGTAGTTCGTGACGGCGCAGCCCGTCTCCGCGGCGATCGCCTCGCACGCGGCGGGGTCGAGCTTGAGGATCGAGACCATGGCGGAGGGGTTCGCCTCGCACGCCTCCTGCATGAGGCGGCCGCGCGCGGCGAGGACGCGCACGGCGTCGTCGAACGACACGGCCCCGGCGGCCCAGAGCGCGGTCCACTCGCCGAGACTGAGGCCGGCCATCGCGGCGAACGGCACGTTCGGCGCGAGCGCGCGGAAGGCGGTCCAGGCGGCCGCGCTCGCGACGAAGATCGCGGGCTGGCAGACGTCGGTGCGGGTGAGGCGCTCGACGGGCCCCTCGAAGACGGCTTCGGAGAGGGACCAGCCGAGGATGGAGTCGGCGCGGTCGAAGAGGGCGCGGCAGTCGGGGCGGGACTCGGCCAGGTCGCGGCCCATGCCGACGGCCTGGGCGCCCTGGCCGGCGAAGAGAGCGGCGTTCTTGTCGTTCATGGCGGCGATTGGGGGATCGGGGTTCCGGAACGGGCGCGGATTCTCGCACAAAACCCCGGATTTGTGAACTCCGAAATCGGAGGCGGCTACGGGCGGGCGGCGGGCGGGCCGAGAAGCCGGTCGACCAGGCCGAGCCGGAAACGGACCTCGGCGCGGAGGGCGTCGACCTCGGCGGCGAAGTCGGTCGCGCCGCCCAGGGGCGGGACGACGCGGTAGTCCTCGTCCATGAAGGGCTCGAGGGCCTTCGCCCGCTCGTCGATCCACGCGTCGAGCGACGACTCGGCGAGCGGTCCCTCGCGCAGCTCCCTCCACCGCCGGCGGACGCGTTCCCGGAATCCGGGGACGGACGAGAAGAGCCGCCCGAAGAGGGGCGAGACGAGGAGCGACGTCCGGGCGTTGGCGCCGGCGGGGGCGACGAGGAACGTCTTGTCGTAGTCCCAGGGCAGGAGCTCCCAGCGGCCGTCCTCGGCGCGGAGGCCGGCGTATTGGTTGGTGACGCGGCCGTCCTCGTTGCCGGTGAAGTTGACGAGGAGGAAGAAGTCGACCAGCTCGTCCAGGTCGAAGCGCTCCGCGGCGGCGGCGGCGAACGCGGCGGCGTCCGACTCCGCGACGAACCGCGCGATGTCGAGGAACGGCCCGTAGGGGTTCGCGCCGGGGCCGCTTTCCCCGTCGCCGCGGTCCACGCGGTCGACGACCTCGGCGGAGGCGCCCGCGGACAGCCAGAGCCCGGTCGGGGCGCGGACCTTGTAGAGCGCGGAGAAGGGCTCGGAGAGCACGTCCTGCAGGCGCGGGCAGCATTCCCAGACCCCCGCGTAGGCGCCGTTCACGAAGACCTCGGTCCAGAAGACGGGGGCCGCGCGGGCCGTCCCCTCGGGCGACACGGCCCGGAAGGCGTCGAAGGAGAGGGCGTTGCGAAGGCGCGTCGCGTCGGAGTATCCGGAGAGCAGCAGCAGGTGCCGGACGGGCTCCGGCGCGCCGGGAAACTGGACGGGCGCGTCGAACTTGAGGTTGATCGAACGCCGCCGGCCGGCGACGTAGCTGGTGTTGCCGCGCAGCTTCGCGCCGCCGCCGCCGGCCCCGGTGCCGGAGAGCCAGACGGGCTCCGGGTCGTCGCCCGCGGAGACGCGGAGGCAGACGAAGTCGGTGCGCGCGAGCTTGTCGAGCGGCCGTCCGAAATGGAGGAAGAGAGCGGGCAGTCCGGGCTCCTCCGGCATGACGCGGAACCGGTAGGTCCGCTCGGGGCGGCCCGGGGCGGACGCCGCGAGCTCGACGAAGCGCGGGCGGCCGTCCTCCGGGCGCCGGACGCGGCCCTTCGGGGAGATCGTGGCGGGGTCGGAGCTCCGCCACGCGACGCCGGGGCCGGCGGCGTCGAGATCGAGGTCCTCCGTGACGTAGAGCGCGGCGCGGTTTCCGCCGAGGAGAGCGTCGGGGCCCGGCTCCGGCTCGGGCAGGAGGTAGGTCTCGCGGTTGCGGACGTGGCGCTTCTCGAGCGCGGCGGCATCGGCGGGCCCGAGGGGGAACGAGGGGTCGGTCCGAAGCAGCGAGAGCATCCGGTTCCACGCCTTGTCGCGTCCGGGACCGTCGAGTCCCGCGCCGGAGGCGGGATCGGTCGCGGGCGCGGAGAAGTGCATCCGGTCGGGGCGCGTGACGTCGCGGGCGCCGGTGGCGAACCACGGCGCGGCGGGCCCTTCGAACGGGACGAGGCAGTAGAGCCCGAGGAAGTCGCCGTCGAGATGGAGGCGGACGAGGACGGAGGGGTCGAGCGGGAGCGGGCGGGCGGCGTCCGGGCGGCGCGCACCGAACTGTTCGGGGGGGAAGAGGCGGACGAGGCCGGAGCCGTCGCCGAAGAGCCCTCCCTCCGCGGCGAGGACGAACGCCGGGCGCGCGGCGCCGGGGGCGCCGGGGACGATCTCGTCGAGCCAGGCGCCGATGCGCTCCGTGCGGCCGCGGAAGGAGGCCTGGACGCGGCGGGCCTTGGCGCCGCGGTCCGTCCGGAACCCCGACGCGAGCGCCTCCAGGTGGGCGGCGCGGAAGTGGCGCGCGTCGGCGCGGGAGAGCCGCAGCTCGAGGGCGGGGATCGAGCGGTTGAGGAGGGCGGGGGACGTTCCGGCGGCGCGGAACGCGCCGAGCGTTCCGAGCAGCGAGCGGAAGGATGCGGCCCGGGCCTCGCGGGCCCTCAGGCGCGCGGCGAGGCGCGGTTCGAGCAGGTCCGGGATCGGCCGGCGCGCGGCGGCGAGCCGGGCGACCTCGGCGGCGTCGAGCGCGCGGCGGAAGGCGCACCATTCGTCCACGTCCATCGAGGGCGGAAAGTGGCCGTCCGTCCCGAACGAGACGTGGTGGGGCCGGAAGGAGAGGGGAGGGGAGACGGCGCAGGAGTCGGCCGCGGCGCCGTCCACGTAGAGCGCGGCGCCGCCCTCGCCGATCGCGAGGGCGACGTGGGCGAAGCGCCCGGGCGCCGGGGCGGGCGCCGAGAGGACGCGGAGGCCGGAGGCGTCGCCGAAGGAGGCCTCCAGGCGCCCGTCGAGAAGGCGGAGGCCGAGGCCGGTTGTCTCGTCCCGGTCCCAGACGAGCCGGCGCTCGCCGGCGGAGTCGCCCTCCGGGAACCGCGCCCAGAACGCCAGCGTGATCCCGACGCGCGCGAAGGGCGACCAGCGCTGCTTGAGGGCGACGAGGTTCTCGCCGGGGCGGCCGTCGAACCGGCGCGCCGAGCCGAAGACGCCCGGAACGCGGACGGCGGCCGTCCCGAGCAGCGGGATGCCCGTGACGAGGTCCGCCGGCGCGCGTTCGTCGAGCGGCGCGTAGAACTCGAGCCCGTGACCGTTCCGGAGCGCCGAGACGAGCCGGCCGCGCGCGCGGTCCGTCTTGCGGTCGAGGCTCGCGAGGATCTTCGCGGCGAAGATCCAGGAGGACGCGAGCGCCGCGGCCGAGATCGCGAGGATCGCGAGCGAGGCGATGCGCGCGGCGCGGGCGATCGCGACGCGGGTGCCGGTGCCGGAGCGGGCGGTGCGCATGGCGGGCGCGGGCGCGCTAGCGGATGCCGCCGGGCCGCTCGAGGAAGACGTTCACCGCGGAGAACGGCGCGGCGGCGAAGAGCGCCTTCTGCAGCTCCGACGCGTCGCGCAGGCCGCCGAAGACGTATTGGTTGGTGGACATCCCGTTGCGCGTCGAGGCGCTCTCGAGCGTGTAGCGCGGCAGGTGCGCCGCGAGGGCCTTCTCGATCTCGTCCGCCTTCGCGAGCGCGGCCTCGGCGGGGAGCGTGAGGACCAGCACGCCGTCGCGACGCAGCCAGCGCACCGCCGCCGCGCCGCGCGCCGCGACGAGCGCCGCGAGCGCGAAGAGGTAGAGGTAGAGGATGAAGGCGAACTGCTTCGTCGCCGCGCAGATCGCCGCCGCGATGACGAGCATGATGAACCCGACCTCCTCCGGCTCCTTGATCGGCGTGCGGAAGCGGATGATCGAGAGCGAGCCGAGCAGGCCCAGCGAGAGCGGCAGCGAGAGCTGCACGCCGATGAAGAGCGTCGTCACCGCGAGCGAGAGCAGCGGGAAGGCGCGGTGGATCTGGCTCCCGGTGCCGCGCCGCTCGTAGAAGAAGCGGTAGAGCAGCGACGCGGCGGCGGCCGCGGCGAGCGAGACGAGCAGCGCGGCGAGGAAGTCGCCGACGGACATCTGCTCCTGGACGGCGAGGAAGCCGTCGCCGACCGAGTCGGGGGAGAAGGCGGAGAGTTTCATTTCAGGGGATCCCGTTTGTGATGCGAAGCATGCATTCGCCGTATTTGGAGAACGAGCGGAGGCGGAGCCCGGCGCCCTGCAGCGCCTCCGACCACCGCGGCGGCGCTCCGCCGCGGTTCTTGAATTCGCAGACCAGCGCGTCGAGCGCGACGGGCGCGGCCCAGGGGAAGCGCTCCTCGTTCGGGAAGCCCTCGACGTTCCAGTCGACGGACACGCGGCTCCCGTTCTCGAGGTCGTTGTAGCGGACGCGGTCGTATTCGATCCGGCAGACCGGCGACCACTCCGGCCCGACCGGCTCGCCGAGCGCCTCCGCGTGCGCCGCGAAGAGCGCCGGCCAGCGCGGGTCGGCGAGCGGCGCGCGCAGCAGCAGGTCCGTCGGCGCGCGGACCTCGGCGCGGACCTTGTTCCGCGCGGATCCGATGCGGTGCTTGAGCTCGAGGAAGACCGGCGTCTCCGGCCCGGCGAGGTCCTCCGGCCGCCCGTACCAGCGCGCGCGCACCTTGCACTTGAGGTTGTCGCCGTCGCCCTTCTCGCGCCATGCGCGGAGCCCCGGCGTGTCGAAGTAGACGCTGTTGATCCGACCCGTCTCGTGGTAGCGGTCCGGCAGCAGCCGCGCGTCCAGCAGCGCCAGCACGAACGGCAGGTCGCGCGCGTCGCCCACGAACTTGCGCTCGTTGACGAGATCGGGCTTCTGGAGGGCCGGGCCGGGCATCGTTCGCTCCCGCGTCACCTCCGTGCCGGCAGGTCCCGGACGACGAGGATCTCCTCCGTCCGGACGGCCTGGTTGCGGCGGGGCGCGCGGATCTTCTCCTGGAGCGTCCGGAGGATCCGGAGCTCGACGGGGCTCGCGTCCGGATGGGAGTCGATCAGGTCTCCGAGCGTCACCTCGAGCTTCTCGATGGTGACGGCGTCCCGCAGCGAGAGAAGGTTGCGGCCGGGCGCGATCTCGATGAGCGTCAGCCATGGGACGGTGGCCAGGAGACGGCTTTTCGGGACGACCAGCAGCGCCTCGTCCTTCGCCACGCGAAGCTCGCCGACCGATTCCCCGGTTGCGGTCTCCGAGCCGGCGAGCGCCGTTTCGACGGCCTTCACGACGGCCTTTGCCCGGTCCATGTCGATCGCCTCGAGCCATTTGAGGATCCGGTCGGGAAGCGTGATCGTGACCGGACGGCTCGGTTCGTCGAACTTGGCGGGGCGCCCGCCTTTTCCGCTGTCGTATGTCTTCATGGTGGTGCACGGGCGACGGGGCCCGCAATCGGTTCGGAGATGCGATCGCCGGAGGGTTGAGACGGAGCAGGATTCTATGTTGGAATAAAAATAAAAGCAAGTTTTTTCATAAGAATTCGGACGGCTTGCTCCGGATGGCGACCCGGAGTATACTCCGGCGAAGAAGGAACGCACATGAAAGTCTGCCGCACCAAGAAGTCCCTCTCCGCCCTGTCCGCCGCCTGGCACCGGGCCGGAGAGACCGTCGCCATCGTCCCCACGATGGGCTTCCTCCACGAGGGCCATCTCTCGCTCGTCCGCATCGCGAAGAGGAAGGCGGGGCGCGTCGTCGTCTCCGTCTTCGTGAACCCGACGCAGTTCGGGCCGAACGAGGACTTCGCGCAGTATCCGCGCGACGAGCGGCGCGACTTCGCGCTCCTGCGCGCCGAGGGGGTTGACGCCGTCTTCGCCCCGACCCCGGAGGAGATGTACGGTCCGGACGCGACCGTCTCGCTCGTCGAGTCGAAGCTCTCCAGGGTGATGTGCGGCGCGTTCCGCCCGATCCACTTCGCCGGCGTCCTCACGGTCGTGCTGAAGCTCTTCAACGCCTCCCGCGCCGACGTGGCGGTCTTCGGCCGCAAGGACGCGCAGCAGCTCGCCGTCATCCGCCGCATGGTGCGCGACCTCGACGTCCCGGTGAAGATCGTCGGCGCGCCGCTCGTCCGCGAGAAGGACGGCCTCGCGCTCTCCTCGCGCAACACCTACCTCTCGCCCGCGGAGCACGCCCGCGCGCTCGCGCTGCACGAGGCGCTCGATGCCGCCGAGGCGGACTACCGCGCCGGCCGCACCGACCCGAGGCGCGCGATCGCGAAGATCGGGAAGGCCCTCGCGAAGGCGTGCGACAGGGTCGACTACGTCGTCGCCGTCGACGCCGACACGCTCGAGCCCGTGAAGAAACTCGGCCCGAACACCCTCCTCGCCCTCGCCGCCTACGTCGGGAAGACCCGGCTCATTGACAACCACCTGCTCTAGCTCCGGGCGGGGCGCGGGCGCGCCCCGCGGAGGACGACGAGACGACGGGAAGACGTCAGTTTTCAAAATGTAAAAGTTTTTGCTTGACTTTGCTCTGCGGTTCCCCTAGCATTACCCGCGTGCGCATCATCAAGACCAAACCGCTGGCCGCGTTCTGGACGGCGCATCCCGACGCGGAACCCGGGCTCCGCCAGTGGATCGCCGAATGCCGCGCCGCGTCTTGGCGCTCGATGGCGGACGTCAAGTCCTACGCGAGCAGCGCGGACTGGGTCGGAAACAATCGGGTGGTCTTCAACGTCGCCGGCAACAAATACCGGCTCGTCGTCGCCGTCCACTTCGGCGCCGGCGTCGTGCTCGTCAAGTTCGTCGGAACGCACGCGGAATACGACCGGACCGACGTCCGGACCGTGGAAATCAAGGAATCCTGAAATGAAACTCACGCCCTTCAAGAAGCCGATCACGACCGAGGCCGAATACGAGAGATCGCTGTCCGTCCTCTCGGCGCTCGTCGACAAGGGGGACGCGACGACGGCCGAGGAGACCGCCTACCTCGCGCTTCTCGGCACGCTCGTCGAGGACTACGAACGCCGCCGCGCACCCGAGGTGGAGGAGGTCGTGGCACGCCCCGTCACGCCCGTCGAGGCGATCCGCTGGGCGATGGATCGCCACGGGCTCCGCCAGAAGGACCTGGCGCCGCTCATCGGCTCGGAGTCGCTCGTATCCTCCGTCCTCGCCGGGCGGCGCAAGCTCTCCAAGGCGATGATCTCCCGGCTCCACGAGGCCCTCGGCATTCCGTTCGAACATCTGTTCGAGCCCGTTCGGTCCGGGCTCTTCCGCCGCATCGCCGCCGCAGCGATCTGAAATGCCCGCCACGTCCCGCCAGCCCGCCGCCCCGACCGAGTCGCTCTCCGGCTCGGTGAAGAGCGTCGTCTTCCACAACGAGGAGACGGGCTGGTTCGTCGCGACGGTCGCCGTCGAGGGCGGCGCGCCCGGCGGCGGCGAGACGGCCCAGCTCGTCGGCAAGTGCCCCACGATCTGGCAGGGCGAGGAGATCCGCGCCGTCGGCTCGTGGCGGCAGCACCCGACGCACGGGCTCGAGTTCGAGGCGACCGCCGTCGAGTGCGTCGCGCCCACCTCCGCGCGCGGCATCGAGCGGTATCTCGCGAGCGGGATCGTCCGCGGCATCGGCGAGAAGTGGGCGAAGAAGATCGTCGAGAAGTTCGGCGAGAACACGCTCGACGTGCTCGAGCGCGACTCCGGCCGCCTGGCGGAGGTGAAGGGCCTCGGCCCGGCGCGCCGCGCGGCGATCAAGCGGGCCTGGGAGGCGAACCGCGGCACGCGCGACGCGATGATCTTCCTGCAGGGGCACGGCATCACGACCGGCGCGTCGGCCAAGATCTACCGCCAGTACGGCGCCAACACCGTCGCGACGGTGAAGCAGAACCCCTACCGCCTCTGCGCGGACATCGACGGCATCGGGTTCCTCAAGGCCGACGAGATCGCGCGCAAGGTCGGCATCGAGCGGGATTCGCCGCTGCGCGCCCGCGCCGGGCTCTACCACACGCTCCAGACGCTCGCCGAGGAGGGCCACTGCTACTGCGAGAAGCCCGAGCTGCTGCTCGTCGCCGGGAACCTGCTCGGCATCTCCGTCGACATCCTCGAGGCGGCGCTCGCCGAGGAGCTCGAGGGCTCGCGCCTCGCGGACGACGGCGGCCGCATCTACCTGCGCCGCCTCCTGCGCGCCGAGCGCCGCGTGGCGGGGTGCGTCCTCGCGATCCTCGACACGCGGCCCTCGTTCCGGCCGATCGACGTCCCCGCCGCGCTCGCGTGGGTCTCGCGCAAGCTCTCGTTCGAGCTCTCGCCGGCGCAGCGCAAGGCCGTCGAGATGGCGCTCGGGAGCAAGTTCTCGGTCGTCACGGGCGGCCCCGGCGTCGGCAAGACGACGATCATCCGCGCGCTGCTCGACGTCTGGCGCGCACGCGGCCTGCGCGTCTCGCTCGTCGCGCCGACCGGCCGCGCCGCGCGCCGCATGGCCGAGTCCACCGGCGGCGAGGCGAGCACTGTCCACCGCCTCCTCAAGTGGAACCCGCAGAAGGGCGGCTTCGTCCACAACGCCGAGAACCCGCTCGACGCCGACGTCTTCGTCGTCGACGAGAGCTCGATGCTCGACGTCGAGCTCGCCGCGTCGCTGCTCTCGGCCGTGAAGCCCTCCTCGGCCGTCGTCCTCGTCGGCGACACCGACCAGCTCCCCTCCGTCGGCCCGGGCAACGTCCTGCGCGACATCATCGCCTCGGGCGTCGTCCCCTACGCGCGCCTCGACTTCATCTTCCGCCAGAAGAGCGGCGGCTGGATCGTCCGCAACGCCCACCGCGTGAACCAGGGCGAGGGCTTCCTGCTGCCGCCCGCGGGCGAGCCCTCCGACTTCTTCTTCGTCCCGTGCGAGGACCCGTCGCGCACGCTCGCGCTCGTCCTGGAGCTCGTCGAGCACCGCATCCCGCGGCGCTACAACCTCTCGCCGCTCGCGGACATCCAGGTCCTCACGCCGATGCGCAGGAACGACCTGGGGACCGAGAACCTCAACGCCGTCCTGCAGCGCGCGCTCAACCCGAGCGGCCCCGCGCTGCAGCGCTTCGGGCGCGCCTATCGCGTCGGCGACCGCGTGATGCAGATCCGCAACGACTACGACAAGGACGTCTTCAACGGCGACATCGGGTTCGTCCGGACCGTCTCGCCCGACGGCTCCTCGCTCGACGTGGACTTCGACGGCCGGATCGTGGTCTACGCCGCCTCGGAGCTCGACGCGCTCGTGCACGCCTACGCGACGAGCATCCACAAGTCGCAGGGCAGCGAATACCCGGCCGTGGTGATCGTCGTGGCGAACCAGCACTACGTCCTGCTGGAGCGCAACCTGCTCTACACGGCGATCACGCGCGGGCGGAAGCTCGTGTGCGTCGTGGGCTCGCGCTTCGCGGTGAAGAAGGCGATCGAGACGACCACGACGCGCGAGCGCCACACCGCGCTGGCCGACCGCCTCCGCTCCCCCGGCGGCCGCCTTCCGCCCCTCGCCCCCGTCCCGCAGGACGCAAAGGCGCCGCTTGCGCCGGCCGACGCCCCGCCCGCATAGAGAATCCGGATGAACCCCGTCACGCTCAAGGAGCTGCGCCAGCTCACCCGTTCGCGCACGATCGCCGGCGCGATCGTCGGGTTCTTCCTCGTCCAGCTGCTTGCCGCGGCCCTCGTCGTCGTCGCGGAGACGAATTCGCACGGCGCGCTCGACGACGACTGCGGCGAGATGGTCTTCGCCTGGCTCGCCGCCCTCCTCGGACCGATCCTCGCCTTCGTCGTCCCCGGCAACATCTTCTCGCGCCTCGTCTCGGAGCACGGGCCCGGCCGCGCGGAGCTGCTCGCCGCCACCGCCCTGCGCCCCTCCGCGCTCGTCGACGGCAAGATCCGCTCCGGCCTCGCGATGGTCGCGCTCTTCCTCGCTGGCGCCCTTCCGTTCCTGCTCTGCTCCTACCTGCTCGGCGGCGTCGACGTGCTCTTCGTGCTCTCCTGGACCCTCGCCGTCGCCGTCTGCGCCTCGACCGCCGTCCACCTCTCGCTCTTCCTCGGCTCGCTCCGCCTCTCCGCCCCCTTCCGCTGGTGCATCTGGGCCTTCTGCGCCATCCCCTGCATCCCCTTCGCCGTCCTCTCCGCGACCGGCTACGAGGAACTCGACTGGAACGAATGGGATTGGATTCTGCCCATGGCGGGGCTCTTCGTCACCGCGAACTTCCTCCTCCGCGGCCTCGCCATCGCCCTCGTCGCCCCGCCCGCCACCGACCGCGTCCGCCCGCTGCGCCTCACCGCCGCCGCGCTGTGGCTCGCCTGGCTCGCGGTCATTGTCCTCTTGTCGCTCCATGGCAACACCGGGACGTCGTCCGTCGTCGAAGACATCGTGATGCTCCTGTCCTTCGCGGGCGTGGAAGTCCTCGCGCTCGCGGCGTTCGACCTCTCCTCGCCCTCCGGCCCCACGCGCCGCGTCCTGCTCGACCGCCCGCGCTCGCGCCTGTGCCGCCTCCTGCGCTTCCCCTTCACGACGGGCGCCGAAAGCGGCCTCGCCTTCGCGCTCCTGTTCTTCGGCGTCGGTGCGGCGGTCGCCGGCGTCTCCGCCTTCCTCGCAAGGACGCGCGCCTCGGTGTCCTGGATCGACGCCGTCGGCCCATCCCTCGCCGCCCACGTCCTCTGGGCCTACCTGCTCGCCGCGCTGCTGCTCGCCCGCGCGATCCTGCGCATCCCGCCGCTCGCGCGCCGCAACGCGCAGCGCTTCAGCGCGATCGGCGCGATGGCGATCGTGGGCATCGCGATGCTCGTCCCGAACCTCCTCGCGATCGGCGGCAAGATCGACCCGGACCTCTCGCCCTTCAACATCGCGGGTATCGACTTCGACGACTGGATCAAGCCGAGCTCCACCCATCCCGGCGGACCGGGCGACAACCTCCTCTTCCACGCCCGCTGGGCCGTCTCCGCCCTCCTCGTCGGCCTCCTCCTCCACCTCCGCCCCTTCCTCCGCTCCCTCCGCTCCTACGTCCTCGCTCCCGACGCGCGCGGCGGCGCCGCTCCCGGCACTTCAACCTCTTCAACCTCTTCGACCCCTTCAACCTCTTCAACCCCTTCAACCTCTTCAACCCCTTCAACCTAACAACCGCAAACATTGAATCCCTATCTCATTAAGGAACTCCGCCAGCTCACCCGCTCGAAGGTCGTCTCGGGCGGGCTCGTGCTGCTGCTTTTCGGGCAGCTTCTCGCGGCGGCGATCGCCATCCCCGCCCTGTCGAAGGTGTCGACGGCGATGTCCGTCGTCCCGGCCGGGGCCCCGCACGGCATGCCCCCCGCACCGCCCCTCGGGCTGATCCTCGGCGGCTTCTTCGGCGGCATCCTCGGGCTCGCGCTGTGCCTCGTGCTGCCGCTGCTGGTCTTCGGGCGGTTCGTCGCGGAGAACCCGAAGGGGCGCACGACCGTCGAGCTCGCGACCGCCGCGCCGCCCTCCGCGGCGATCGACGGCAAGGTGCAGGCGGGGCTCGTCCTCGCCGCGGCGCTCGTGGCGGGGTCTCTTCCGTTCCAGCTGCTCTGCGTGGCGCTGCGCGGCGTGGACTTCGTCTCGGTGCTGCTCTCCTGCGCGGCGACGCTGCTCGCCTGCTCGATCCAGCTGCACTTCGCCGCGCTCTTCGCCGCCCCGCGCACGGCCTCGGCGGGACGGCGCTGGGCCGCGATGATCCTCTTCCTGTTCTTCTTCGGGAACTACGCGCTCTTCGGCGGCGTCGCGATGGCCGTCGCCGCCGCGGCGGGCGCGCACGGCGCCGGGCCATCGTCGCTCTGGCTCCGCACCGGTGGCGGCGCGTGGGGCGCGGCGCTCGGCCTCGCCGCGGCCATCTCGCTCAACCTCCTGCTTCGCGCGCAGGCCGTGCGCGCGCTCGCGCCGCCCTCGACCGACCGCGACCGCGTCCCGCGCCTCACGCTGCTGGCGCTCTGGGCGGGCTGGGGGCTCGTCGCCGCCGGGCAGGCCCTCTGGGCCCGCGTCCGCCACGGCGCCTTCGCCTCCTCCGCCGGAATCTGGGCGTGGGCCGCCGTCTTCGCCGCGGCGCTCGCGCTCTCGCACCTCGCCGCCGCGGGCGCGCCGCCCGGAATCCCGCGCCGCGTCCTGGCCGAGCGCCCGGCGGGGCGCTTCGCGCGCCGGCGCCGCTTCCCGCTCTCGGCGGGCTTTCCGGGCGGAACGGTCTTCCTCGGGCAGATGCTGCTCGGGACGCTCCTCGCCGCCTTCGGAGCCTTCTCGCTCCTCGAGGGCGGGTCCCTTCCGACGGACTTCGGGACGAACCTCGTCCGCGCCGCCGCGGCGCTGCTCTACGTCCTGGCCGTCCCGACGATCCTGCGCGGCGTCCTCCTGCGCGTCGCGCCGGCGCGCCTGCACAACGTCCCGGGGCTCTCCGTGCTGCTGCTCCTGCTGCTGCAGATCCTTCCGGCGCTGCTCTCCATCGGCCACGGCCAACCGCCCCTGGGCTTCCCCTTCTTCCTGCCCGGCGTCTTCGGATGCGACGCCGACGTCGCCCCGATCCACCTCGTCTTCGCCGCCCTCGCCTTCCTCGGCGGCCTCGGCGCCGTCTTCCCCGAGATCGTCTCCTCCCTTCGCGCCTACCTCCCCCCGCCCGCCAGCGCGGCGCGGGATGGAGCGAATGCCGGAGCCTCGTAATCCGTCCGACGGACGAACCCTCCAATGATCAAATAAATACAGTATCTCCGACCGTATTTAAAATTTGCTTGACCGGAGGCGGGCGGGTGGATAGAATCGGCGGCGGTTTGACGGAGATGCCGACGCCAACGACAGAATTGCCTCCCCGCACGCCCGAACGGGAAGCGGCGGAGAACGCCTTGTTCCCGGCCCTGATGGCAGGGCTCTTCGGTGGTTCGGCGGGAGTTGCCGCAGCGGCCGGCCTTTTCGGGGCGCTCGTCTGCGTCGGTCTGGCTCGGTTCCTCTACGGCGAATGCCTGCGCCTCAAGCGCCGGGGCTACTATGCCTGCGAGCGCAAGCGCGAGAACGCCCGCCGTGCGTTCGAGGCCGCCGTCGCCGAACTGCAATGCACCGGCGATCCGGGCCTGCGGAAATACCACGCGGCCTACCGGTCTTACATCGCGGAGCTCTCCCGGATCGAGAAGGACTATCTCCGCGAGACGGGACGGAGCTACTGGGACGGACCGGATCCGCCACGCAGGCGCAACGACGAGGACAATCGCGGCGGCCGAAACCCGTATCTCCGCCGCGACCACGGGGACGAAACGCAACGATGTTGGAACGGGACGCCGTGGGCGTCGCCGAAGGCGGCGGCGTCCCGCAGGCGGCGGCGCGAAAAGCGGATGGCCGCCTGGCGCGAATGGGCGCGCGCGTTCGCCGAGGCGGTGCGGCTCGGGAAGCCCCTTCCGCTTTCTCCCGCGGAACGCCGCACCGGCGGCGGAGCGCCGATCCGGCGGCTTTGCGAGCGGTCGTCGAGTCCTCCGCCCGCGCCCGAAGCGCTTCTCGCCCAGTACGACAAGGCCAGGGGACGCGGTCCCGTGGAGGAAAAAATCCGGCTCGGATCGATGATTCTCGACATCGAGGCCGCCGTCGACAGTTCGCTCGTGCGCGACTCCAACGGAGAGATCGTCGGACGCAACGCCGGCGTGCGCGGATGGCTTGACGAGCATTGCCCGGAGCTTTCCCGGCACTACGCTTCGCTGATGGGCTACCGTCGGCTCGCGGACGAGTTCCGCAAGGTCCACGGTCTCCGCGACCCGCACCCGGCCGCGCGTTTCCTCGAAGCGGAGTTTCCCGCCGAAGCGTTCGCTCCGGCGGTCCGCGAGGAGATGGGGCGGCGCCACGCCGCCGCGCGGCGGCTGCTCGCGTCGCCCGCGGCGCGCACGGCGAAGGGATTCGCCGAAGCGCTGGCGAGGACGCGGCGATGGGGCGTCGTGCCGCGAAGACGGACGGGATAGCCCGCAAGCGTCCTCCGCGTTGTCGCACGCGCTTGCGGCGCGTCGCGGCGGCATGGTAGACTCCGCCGCATGGACTCCCGTTCCGCCTTCCTCTCCGGCATCGCGCTCGGCTCCGCGTTCCGCCTCGCCCTTCCGCGCGAGGCGATGCGCGGGCTCGGCGGCGCGCGCGCCGGCGCCGCGGCGGGCTCCTCGCTCGACTTCCTCGACTTCCGCGAATACCACCCCGGCGACGACCTCCGCCGCCTCGACTGGTCCGTCTACGCGCGCACCGACCGCGAGGTCGTGAAGCTCTACCGCGAGGAGGTCTTCCCGCGCCTCGACATCGTCCTCGATTCCTCCCGCTCGATGGACCTGCCGGGCACCGCGAAGGCCGCCTCCGCCCTCGCGCTCTGCGGCGCGCTCGCCGCCGCCGCCGCGAACGCCGGCTGCGCCGCCTCGCTCTGGACCGCGGGCGCGTCGGTCCGCCGCGTCGAGGGCGCCTCCGGCGCCGAGCCGGCCGCATGGCCGCTCCCCGCGCTCGATTCCCTCGCGCCGCCCGCCGAGGGTTTTGCGCGCGAACGCCCCGCCTTCCCGCGCGCCGGCATCCGCGCGTTCGTCTCCGACCTGCTCTTCCCCGACGACCCCGCCGCGGTCCTGCGCCCGCTCTCCGACGGCGCCGCCGCCGTCTGGGTCCTCCAGGTCCTCGCGCCCGACGAAGCCGACCCCGCGCCCCTCGGCCCGCGCCGCCTCGTCGACGTCGAGACCGGCGCCGCGCTCGACGCCGTCCTCGACGAATCCGCCCTCTCCTCCTACCGCGCCGCCCTCGCCGCGCACCGCGCCCGCTGGGAGGATTCCGCCCGCCGCCACGGCGCGACGCTCGTCCGGTGCGACGCCCCCGCCGACCCGGCCCCCGCGACCCTCCTCTCGCCCCTTCTCCGTTCCGCCGTTCTCGAACCGCTCTAGCACCATGAACGCAAAGGCCGCAAATCCGGGCGCGAATGCGTCTGCCTGCGCTCCCCGCCGCGCTTCGCGCGCCGGGGCCGGCAGAACGCATTCGCGCCGGACGGCTTTTGTCTGTTGCGTTCTCGCCGCGACTCTCCTCGGCGTCGGCATCGCGCTCCACGCGCACCGCGCCGCCGCGCGCGACCGCGAGCTTTCAAAGCGGTTCCTCGGCCCGCTCCTGCCGGGCGTGCCGGACATCGGCGAGCCGCTCTGGACCGTCTCGCTCGGGGGCGACGACCTGGAGCCGTTCGAAGTCCGCGGCTTTGCGCGCGCCGCGCTCGGCGCGGACCTCGTCCGCCCGACGACGCCTCCGCTTCCCGATTGGTTCTTCCTGTCCCCTTCGTATTGGCTCGTCGGCGTCGGGACGCCGACGGAATCCCGGTTCCTCGAAACGTTCCGCACCGACCCCGCCGCACGGGAGGCGTGGGAAAACTTCGGATACAACGTCCCCCACCAAGGGTACCTTCACGCGAATGGAACGGCCACGAACCTTCTTCCGGACAATGTCCGGGAAACGGGCGGCGCCTACGTGAAGGACGGAGTCGGGCTCCGAGATCGCCTGGTCTCGGCCCTCGGCGCCGAATCCGCCATCGACGGCGTGTCGTTCGCGGAGGAGCGGCTGGTCGCCGGCGTGGTCGTCAGCTTGAACAACTGGCCGGGCTTCGAGTATCCCGGCCGCTTCCGGCGGACGGTCGCATGGTGCTGCGCGAAGCTCGACTTCCTCCCGCTCGACTCGCTCGCCGACTGGGCCTCCGAGGAGCGGGACGTTCCTTCCGACCCGACCATCCCCTGGCAGCACCAGTTCCTGTCGCTCGTCGTCTGGGAGGGCCGGCCCGCGTCCTGCCGGATGCATCAGGAAAAAACCGAGATTCGGCGGCAGCTCGAACTCTCCGTCGATGCATCCGCGCCGCTGGCGGCCGCGTTCCGGGCGCTCCTGGCGAAACACCGGCCGGAAACGTTCGGGCGCCGGTACGACCCCGAAAAATCCGACGCAAATCGTGCCACGGTCACGGTCCTGTTCCCGGATCGGGTCGAGGCGAGGATCGTCCCCCTCGCCGACGCCCGTCTCCGCGCGTTCCTTCTCGACCTCCTCCGCCTCCTCGCCACGCCGAGACAAGGCGCGGACGAATCTCACGCAGAGAACGCAGAGAACGCAGAGACCGAACCTCACGCGGAGTCCGTGGAGTAAAACCCCTTCAACCCCTTCAACCCCTTCAACCTCTTCAACCCCTTCAACCCCTTCAACCAGCGCGCAAAGCGCGCAACTTTACACTTTACCCTTTAAACTTTCCCCTCCATGGACTTCCTCTTCCCCTACGCCCTCCTCGGACTGGCCGCCGTCGGCGGCCTCGTGGCGGCGTATCTGCTGCGCGCGCGGTTCCGGAGGAAGCCCGTCTCGGCGCTCTTCCTCTGGAGCGGCGTCGCGCCCGCGACGGGCGCCGGTCGCCGCCGCGACCGCCTCCGCACGCCGCCGCCGTTCTTCCTCGAACTCGCGGCCCTCGTCTGCCTCGCGCTCGCCGCCGCCTCGCCCTTCGTCCGCCGCGGCGCGCCGCCCGCACCGACGCTCGTCCTCGACGACTCCGCGTCGATGTCCGCGCGCGACCAGGCGGGCGCCACGCCCGCCACGCGCGCCGCCGCGGAGCTGCCGCGGCTCCTGCGCGACGCGCCGTTCGTCCGCGTCGTCCTCGCCTCGCACCCCGCCCCGCAGTCGCTCGGACTGCTCCCGCGCGCCGAGGCGCTCGCGCTCCTCCGCGACCCCGCGCGCTTCGCCGCGCCCGGCGACTCGCTCGACTCCTCCGTCGCCCTCGCCGAACGCCTCCGCTCCGGCGACGGCGCAATCCTCGTCGTCACCGACCGCGCGCCCGTCCGTCCCCTCCCGCCCGGCTCGCGCCATCTCGCCTACGGACGCCCGCTCCCCAACGCCGCGCTCTCCGCCCGCCGCGCCCTCGCCTCCGACGGCTCCGAGTCCCTCCTTCTCTCCCTCCGCCGCTTCCCCGACTCGACCGAGCCGCTCCGCGTCTCGGTCTCGGTCGAAGGCCCCGAAGCCCATTCAGCATTCAGCATTCAGCATTCAGCATTGCTCTCCCCCGCCGAGCCGAAAGCGTTCCCCCTCCCATCCGGCTGCCCGACCCTCCGTGTCTCCATCCCTGAGGATGCCCTTGCACTCGACAACGAGGCGATCCTGCCCACCGCCGTCCCGCCGCTGGTGCCGGTCCTCTTCGACCTCTCCGATCCCGCGCTCCTCTCCCTCGCCCGCCGCGCAGTCGAGGCCACCGGCCTCGCCGATCTGGCCGGGGCAGAGCCCGGCCATCAGGACTCCACTTCGGGCGCAGGCCCGGAGGTCGGCAGTGGAGCCGGCCGGGCACCGGCCCGGCCGGTCCTCCTCACCGACTCCCCGGATCGCCTCCGCGCACACCGCGGGCCCGCGCTGCTCCTCGTGCCCGCCTCCGGCGCCCGCACCCTGGCCGGCCCGTGGCTCCGCGATCCCGCCGACCAGCTCCTCGAAGGCGTGGACTTCACCGGCCTCGCGTGGCCGCTTCCCGCGCAGAGTCCCGACGGGCAGGCTCCGCCTGGCCCGATCCCCGGCCGCCCGCTGCTCTACTGCGCGGACACGCCGATCCTCTCCATCCTCGCCGGCGCGGACATCCAATCCGCTCCCTCATCCATTCAGCATTCAGCATTCGGCATTCAGCATTACGCCTTCCTCGCGCCGCCCGCCGCCTCCCCCTTCTTTCGCTCCACCGCCTGGCCCTCCCTCGTCTACAACCTCCTTTCCCTCGCCCAGTCCGCCGGAGGCGGCGAAGCCGCCCATCCAGCATTCAGCATTCAGCATTCAGCATTCGAATCGGATCTTTCTTCCTGCGCGACCCTCTCCCTCTCCGGCCCGCCGCTTCCGCCCTCCGAATCCTCGGGCGACCTTCGCCCGCTTGCGCTCTTCTTCGGCCTTGCCGCATTTCTTCTGATTCTTCTTCGATTTGCTCTTCCGAAGCGCTGATTTCCCGTATTCTGCGCACGCGCGAATGCGCGCGAAAGATGCTTGACGCACGCGTGCGACTCGGGGTATAATCCGCCCCATCCGTGCCCCTTCCGGGCGCGGATTGGGAATCCCTATCAGGAAAATCGAACATGAAGACCGAATCCCTCCATCGTGGATGGGGACGTTTCGCCGTGGTGGCGTCCGTCCTCGCGTGCTTCCTCTCCGCCTCCTCGTCCGCCTTCGCGGCGGACTTCCTCGCGGGCGCCGTATCCAGCTTCCCGACCGGCTGGTCCGTGTCGGGTGAAGCCCAGCCGGGCGATGTCGCGACGCAGTCCGGCTCCGGCGATACGCTGACGCTCGCGTTCGATCTCGCCGACGACCAGACTCTCACGTACACGGCGCCGGAGGCGTCCGACGCGAACGGCACGGCGGACGTCGTGATCTCGAACGCCGTATTCACGACCGCCTACGAGTATCCCGGCGTGGAGGCGGTCGGCGGCATCGACTCGCAGGCCGCGATCTGCGTCTACACGAACACGACGTCCGGCGGACCGCTGCAATACTACGGATGGGCCGGCGCCTACATGGTCGAGAACGACGTCACCAACCTCACGTGGAACGCCCTCTCCGGTGCGACGCCCGTCGAGGGCGCCACGAACACCGTGACGATGTCCTTCGACTACACGGGGGCGAAGCCGACGGTCACCTTCAAGGTCGGCAACACCACGCTCACGCCCTCGGGCATCGAGCTCTCCACCTCCAAGACCCAGGTCACGGGCGTCTCCTTCTCCGGCACCGGCTCCATCGGCGAGATGGCCGGCGCGTCCGCGCCCCCCGCGCCGAGCACGTTCACTGTCAACTTCTACGCGTCCGAGGATGCCGTCTCTCCGCACTGGACCACCAACGACGTTCCCGCCGGCGCCACGCTCGCCGTCTACGGCGGCACCGCGCCGACCAAGGCGTCCACCGACCAGTATGTCTACACGTTCGACGGCTGGACCAACGCCACGGTCACCACGGCGACCGCGTTTGAGAATCTCCCGGCAGTCGTCTCCGACACCAACTACTGGGCCCACTTCGCCGTTGCCACAAAGATCGCGCCCCCCACGGGGCAGTTCCTCACCTACAACGGCTCGCAGCAGGCCGGCGTCGCTTCCGGGACGGGCTACACGCTGACCGGCGAAACCGGCACGAACGCCGGTAGCTACACTGCCACAGCCACGCTCGTCGCGGGTTACATCTGGAGCGATGAAACCACTGCGGCGCAGTCGATTCCCTGGTTGATCGCGAAGGCTGACATCAACGCGACTGTGTCGATGTCGGACTGGGTGTTCGGCGCGACGGCGTCGAACCCGGAGGTCTCCGGCAACACGGGTTCGGGCGAGGTGACCTTCGAATACTTCTCCGGCGAGACGTCGCTCGGCTCGACGAAGCCGACGGACGTTGGCACCTACCGCGTGGTGGCGACGGTTGCCGCGACGACGAACTACAACGGCGACACGGCCGAGGACACGTTTGCGATCACGGCGGCGTCGCCGTCATTGACCGTGACGATGGCTGGCTGGACGTACGGTGGCGAGGCCTCCAACCCGGTTCTGACGGGCAACGATGGCAATGGCGCGGTGACCTACACGTACTACGCTGGCGAGACGTCGCTGGGCTCGACGAAGCCGGCGGACGCGGGTAGCTACCGCGTTGTGGCGGCGGTCGCCGCAGCGGAAAATTATGCTGCCGGGAGCGCAGAGACGACCTTCACGATTGCGAAGGCTGACATCAACGCGACTGTGTCGATGTCGGACTGGGTGTTCGGCGCGACGGCGTCGAACCCGGAGGTCTCCGGCAACACGGGTTCGGGCGAGGTGACCTTCGAATACTTCTCCGGCGAGACGTCGCTCGGCTCGACGAAGCCGACGGACGTTGGCACCTACCGCGTGGTGGCGACGGTTGCCGCGACGACGAACTACAACGGCGACACGGCCGAGGACACGTTTGCGATCACGGCGGCGTCGCCGTCATTGACCGTGACGATGGCTGGCTGGACGTACGGTGGCGAGGCCTCCAACCCGGTTCTGACGGGCAACGATGGCAATGGCGCGGTGACCTACACGTACTACGCTGGCGAGACGTCGCTGGGCTCGACGAAGCCGGCGGACGCGGGTAGCTACCGCGTTGTGGCGGCGGTCGCCGCAGCGGAAAATTATGCTGCCGGGAGCGCAGAGACGACCTTCACGATTGCGAAGGCTGACATCAACGCGACTGTGTCGATGTCGGACTGGGTGTTCGGCGCGACGGCGTCGAACCCGGAGGTCTCCGGCAACACGGGTTCGGGCGAGGTGACCTTCGAATACTTCTCCGGCGAGACGTCGCTCGGCTCGACGAAGCCGACGGACGTTGGCACCTACCGCGTGGTGGCGACGGTTGCCGCGACGACGAACTACAACGGCGACACGGCCGAGGACACGTTCTCGATCACCGGGATGACGATCACCCCGGTCGTCTCGCTCGACGGCTGGACCGTCGGCGACACGCCGAACAGCCCGTCCGTGGACGGCAACACCGGTAACGGCACGGTGACCTACTTCTATTCCGCGGACAATGGGTCGACCTGGACCGAAACGCAGCCGACCGCGGCCGGCACGTATCTCGTCAAGGCGTCCGTCGCGGCAAGCGGCAACTACGCGGCCGGTGAGTCCGACCCCGTTTCGTTCACGATTGCCGAGGCCGTCACGCCGACGCTCGCCCTCGCCAAGCCGACGCTTTCCTCGACCGTCCTCGCGAACGCGCAGTCGGGCGCCGTCGTCCGTGCGACGATCGACCCGACCGCGACCGTGAACGCGACGAACGCGAACGCCGACGTCGTGGTGGACGGAACGAACGCGACCGCCACCTTCACGTCCCTGCCCTGGAACGATCCCGTCGACTGGATGCTCCAGTCCGCGGGCGCCGCCGACCTGCCCGGCCGCTTCTACGCGAAGGGCGAGACGCCCTGGTTCAATGTCGCGACGGACTCGCTCGACACGGTCACCGATCTCGCCGAAGGCATGAGGGGCGTCGACATGAGCGACGATCCGTCCGCCGCCGGCCAGATGGTCCGCATCCAGACCGCCCTTGAAATCGCCGAGGGCGCGATGGAGAATCTGCCCACCGGGAACGATGTCGGCGAGGCCCGCACCGGCTTCGCGGTTGCCTCGCTTGCGGACGACGAGGGCACGGCCTACTTCTACGCGTTCAACGGCTCGACCTGGGACAAGCTCTCCGGCGCCGAGCCGACGCCCGGCACGAAGGACCTTCTGATCGTCCTTGACGTCGAGGCCGCCACCGCCCGCTACTACGTCGACGGCATCGCGCTCTACAAGGAAATCGCGGGCGTGCGCACGCACGCGATTCCGATGAAGGCGTTCGAGAACGGGGAGACCAAGCAGATCAACGGCATCGGCTTTGCCAACCCGGACGGCGTCGCGACGAACGTTGTCGCCGAATACGACGTGCCCTTCGAGGCCGCCGTGGGCGACGTGCCCTACGTCGCCGCGGCCGACGGCCTCGACGCCGCCGACAAGACCGGCGTCCAGACCCTCTACCTCCTCACGAACGACGTCGCCGGCACGATCGAACTCAACGTTGGAGACATCGTCAAGGTCGACACCACGAAGGGATCCTTCGCCCAGGAGTCTGGCGTCGGCCTCGTTTCCGGCATCGCCGCGGGCTACACGCTCGGCGTGGCCGCGGACGGAAACCTCACGACCTACACGGTCGATCTGGTCGAGTACCCGATCGAGTACGTGCTCGGCCTCGCGGGCGCCACGAACGCCGTCGCGAACCCGACCTCCTACAACGTTTCCTCGAACTTCCCGATCGTGCTCCTGCCCGCCGGCTGCCCGGACTACACGTTCAACGGCTGGACGAACGCCGCCGGCGCGGTCGTGACCGAAATCGCCGCCGGCACGACCGGCGCCGTCACCAACTGGGCGTCCTGGCGCCGCAACGCCGTGATCCTCACCGTTCCCGCGGTCGCGCACGCGACCATGGCGGCCGTCGCCGGAGGCCAGACGCTCCCCGGCACGGTTGACGGCAATAACACGCTCTTCGAGGTTGATCCCGGCACGGCCGTTGACGTGACCTTCACGGCGGAGACCGGCTATCATGTCGCTTCCACGGGCGATCCGGCGATCACCCTCGCGGTTTCGTCCGGCGACATGGCTAACGACTTCACGCTCGACGTCTCCGCCGCCGCGATGGAGATCGACACCTACACGGTCACGTTCACGTGGCATGACGATTCCACCTCCGCGTCCTACGAGTACGGCACGCCCGCGGCCGACATCGCGATTCCGCGCGACCCGCCGGACTATGTCGAGAACGGCAAGATCTACTCGTTCACCGGCTGGTCCGCCGAGCTGCCCGCGACGCTTACGGGCAACGTGACCATCACGGCGCAGTACGACAGCGTCGTCACGGCCGAGGCGATGGTCATCTCCATCGCCGACGCCGAAACCGGCGCCACCACGACGAACTACGTCGCGACGCTCGCCGACGCGTTCGGCCCGAACGGGGCGAAGGACGGCGACACCGTCGAGCTCCTCGCCAATGTCACGCTTACCGAGCGCATCGACGTCAATCTCGGCGCGAACACGGAGCTCACGATCGACCTCGGCGGCTACACGGTCGCCCGCGAGGGCACGGACGGCAACGGCAGCGCGTTCGACGTGAAGAGCGGCGACGTGACGATCCGGAACGGCGAGATCGACTGCACGCAGGACGATACGGCGATCGTCGCGGACGGTGTCTACGCGATCACCTCGCGCTCCGGCTCGAACGTGACGCTCGCCGACCTGGACATCACCGTGAACAGCGAGTGCGGCGCCTGCGCCTATCCGTTCGCCGGCTCGACCATGACCATCGAGAGCGGCACCTACGCCAACACGACGACGACGCCCTACCGCTACAACACGGCCATCACCGGCATGGCGGTCAACCAGCCGAACAACGCCACGCAGAACCTCATCATCAAGGGCGGCTCGTTCTCGCAGTACGACCCGCAGCTCGGCGATGACTCCGGCGCCATGACCGACTTCACCGACGACGGCTTCGTCGCCATCGACGACGGCAACGGCCACTGGGTCGTCCAGCCCGGCTGGAACGTGACATTCGACGCCAACGGCGGCGATCCGACGCCCGCCGCGCAGCGCGTCGCGGCCGGCGGGACGGCCACCGCGCCCACGGCCCCGACGAAGGAGCACTACTCCTTCCGCGCGTGGCAGACGAACGGCGTGGACTGGGTCTTCACGGACGCGGTGCCGTCCGACCTGACGCTCGTCGCCGACTGGACGATCGACCAGTTCGACGTGATCTGGGTCGCGGACGGTGCGATGGTCGCCTCCAACCGCGTCGACTACGGCACGGCCACCTCGTCGATCCAGCCCGCCGATCCGACCAAGGAGACCACGGAATCCGCGATTTACGCATTCACGGGCTGGTCGCCCGAGGTCGCCGCGACGGTCACGCAGAACGCGACGTACACGGCCGGGTTCTCGGCGTTCACGCTTGATCCGGTCGCGCAGGAGCTCTACTTCAACTGCACGAGCCAGGTCGCCGTGGTCGGCTATCCCGAGGGCGCGACCTTCTACTGGACCGAGGAGGTCATCCCCGGCCCGAGCTCCACTTCGGGCAGCGGCATCTCCTTCAGCGGCGACGTGAAGCCGCTCTCGGTTTCCGGCGGCCGCAAGACGGACATCGCCAAGTTCTACTCCAACACGACCAACGGAACCTGGCACCTCACGGCCTCGGTCACGAACAACAACGCGCAGGTCGCACAGCTCGTCGCCACCGTCACGGTGAAGGACGTCGCCGCCGTCGTGGACGGCGTGGAGTACCCGCGGGCGCAGTTCGCCCAGGCGATCGCCGATGCGATCGCGAACGACAAGGTCCTCGGCCTCTACCTCTCCGCCCCCAGCGCCACGCTGGCCGCCAGCGAGACCCTCCAGGTCAAGGTCCTCGCGACGCGCAACGTCGTGAACCTGCCGACCGTCACCGGCCCGGCCGGCACGGACGGCGCCGTCTACGTCGTGAGCAAGGTCAAGGACAGCGCCACCGGCGTCACCACCTTCTCGCTCACCGCCGAGGATCCCAGCGTGATGTTCGTGAGCGTGGACGGCGTCACGACCAACTACCTCGACGCCGCGTTCAAGGCGACGAAGGCCGGCACCTACACGCTGCTCAAGGACATCACCCGCAGCCAGCTCTCGGTCGGGACGACCGGCGTGGTCCTCGACCTCAACGGCAAGACGTTCACGTCGACGGCGACCGGCACGACCGCCGCGATCAACGTGACCTCCACCACGGGCACGGCCGGTCTCACGGTCATCGATTCGAGCGAGTCGGGCACCGGCGCCATCGTCGCCCCGAACTACTCCGCGATCCAGTCCGGCAAGAACGCCTCCGTCTCGATCGAGGGCGGCGCGATCTCCGGCAAGACCGTCCTCGTCTACACCCTCTCGGGCGGCACCGTCGCGATCTCGGGCGGCACCTTCTCGATGGTCAGCGGCTCGACCGACTCCATGCTGAACTGCAAGGACGACAACCGCGGCACGATCACCGTCACCGGCGGCTCGTTCAACGGCTTCAACCCCTCGACCAGCAATGCCGCCGACGGCGACATGGTGGCCAGCGGCTACTACGCCTTCCCGAACGATCCGTCGTCCGGCTGGTACACGGTCGCCGAGAAGAAGTCCGTCATCGGCACGACGATCACCGTCGCCGACGCCGAGTACGACGGCACGGCGAAGGAGCCCGTCCCGACCGTCACGTTCGGCGGGGCGACCCTGACCGCCACCGACGACTACACCGTCGCCTACGCGTCCAACACCAACGCGGGCGTGAACACGGCCGTCGTCACGATCACCGGCGTGAACGGCTGGAAGGACTTCACGAACGTCACGTTCGCGATTGCCCAGCGGCCTCTCTCCCTGACCGCGCGCAGCGACACGAAGGTCTACGACGGAACCGCCCTGACGGCGAACGGCATCGACTACGACAGCCCCGGCCAGCTCCTCGACGGTCATGAGGTCGCGTATGTCGTCTCCGGTTCGCAGACGGAGGCCGGCATCGGCACCAACGTGATCTCCAGCGTCACGATCACGGACGCGAACCAGGTTGACGTCACCGCCAACTACGAGCTGACCCTCAACAAGGGCACCCTCACGGTCACCCGTGCCCCGATCGCCTTCCCGACCGCCGCCTCCGGACTCGTCTACGACGCCACCGAGCAGACCGGCGTAGACGCCGGCACGGGCTACACGCTCGGCGGCACCTTCGCCGCGACCGCCGCCAGCAACTACGTGGCCATTGCGACACCCGACGCGAACCACGAGTGGCGGTCGGATGACTACGTCCCGGCATCCATCGGCGCGACGGATCCGCTGAACATCGACTGGTCCATCGCCAAGGCCGCGATCACGGTCACGGTCACCGGCACGGACGCCGAGAGCGCCGTGTACACCGGCAGCGAGCAGACGGCCAACGTCGCCTACGAGCTCGCGTGCAACGCTCCGCTCTACGATGCGAGCAAGGTGTCCTACACCGGCGACACCACGGTCTCCGGCACGAACGTCGGAAGCTATCCGTTCGGCCTCGCCGCCTCGCAGTTCTCCTACGGCGACGTGAACGTCGACGCCACCTTCACGGTGACGGACGCCGCCTTCGCGATCACGTCCGCCAAGGTCGCCGTCCCGACGGCGGTCGCGGGCCTCGTCTACAACGGGAACCTCCAGACCGGCGTCGTGGAGAACGTCGGCTACACGCTCACGGGCAATACCGCCACGGATGCCGGCCCCTACACCGCCACGGCGACGCTCGCCGCGAACTACGAGTGGGACGCCGACCCCGCCACGGGCACGAAGGAGGTCGCCTGGTCCATCGCCAAGGCACCGCTCTCCGACCTCGCGGTCGCGCTGGCCGGCTGGACCGAAGGCGACGCGGCCAACACCCCGGTCGTCTCCGGCAACGCCGGTGGCGGCGCCGAGACGATTACCTACTCGGCGGACGGCTCGACCTGGTCCGGGACGGTTCCGACCACGCCTGGCACCTACACGGTCAAGGTCGAAGTCGCCGAAACGTCGAACTACCTCTCCGGCAGCGCGACATCGACCTTCACGATCGACGAAATCGGCACCTTCACGATCATCTGGCTCGCCGACGACGATACCGAGATCGAGACCACGACGGTCGAGGCGAATACCTCGCCGTCGCACGCCGCGCCCGCGAAGACCGACAACACCGGCAAGTACGCCTACGAGTTCGCCGGCTGGCAGGACACGACGTCGGGCACCGTCTACCCGGACACCCTTCCCGCGGCGACGGCCACGGCGACCTACAAGGCCACCTACACGCAGTCCATCGCCATCGATCTCGCGCTCCCGCTCGCGAACCACGCGGTCGACGCGACGGTGAACGGCGCCTCCGCCACGGTCGCGCTCGCGCCCGCGGGCCTTCTTGACGGCACCGAGGTCGCGACCGCGCCGGCCGGAGCGGCCTACGCCAACGGCACCCTCTCCTTCTCCAACCTCCTCTGGAACGCGGGCACGACCTGGTCCGTCTCGGCGGCGCAGGGCGAAGCGCCGCTGGCCGAGACGGCCTACAACGAAGGCCGCTTCTACGCCAAGGCGACGACCGAGCTCTTCACCGCCACGACCAACGACTTCGTGGCGCTCGACATGGGCGCCGCCGGCGTCGGCTACTCCAACGCCGTCGCCTCCGCCGCGGGCGAGACCGTCCGCGTGAACACGACGATCGACGTGCCGGAGGGCGGGCTCGACACCCCGCCCGAGGTCGGCGACGCGGCGGCCGGCTTCGCCGTGCTGCAGCTCTCGGGCGATTCGGCCCCGGCCTACTACGCCTACAACAGGAGCGGCGAGTCCGGCACATGGACCAGGCTCCAGGGCGTCGAGCCCGTCGCCGGCGAGCACGACTACCTCGCGGTCTACGACTTCGCCGCCGCGACCCCGGCCGTCCGCTACTACATCGACGGCGTCGTCCTCCGCGACGCGAACGGCGACTGCGCCATCCCGCTCGGCTCGATGACCTCGCTCTCCACGATCGCGTTCGGCAGCGCCGACCTGGTCAAGGACGACGTCGTCGCCGTCCAGGACGTCTCCTACGTCGCGGCCGTCGGCGAAACGCCCTACACCAACGCGACGCAGGCCGTCGCCGCGATCGGCGCGGCCCTCGCGTCCGCCGATTCCGCGACCGTCACGCTCCTCAAGGACGGCGTCGACGGCAGCGTCTCCCTCGGCACCGGCAAGTCCGTCACGGTCGTCGCCGGCTCCTGCTCGAACGCCCTGGCCTTCGCCGCCGCCAACGCGCCGGCCGAGAAGGTCGTCGAGACCGCCGGCGACCCCGCCACGACCGTCACCTACTCGGTCGCCCCGAACACGGCCACCGTCGTCTGGATCGCCGCGAACGGCTCGACCCTCTACGAGACGAACTACGTCTACGGCACCACGCCCGCCTACGTCGGCAGCGATCCGACGAAGGACACGACCGCGACCACGGTCTACACGTTCGACGGCTGGTCCGACGCCGCCGACGGCGCCAAGCTCGATCCGCTTCCTGCGGTCAACGGCCCGACGAACTACTATGCGCACTTCTCCGAGGCCGCGCGCGCGTATACGCTCACGGTCGACTATACCGCGCCCGAGGGCTTCGACGCCCCCGCGCAGCACGTCGAGCAGGTCGCCAACGGCGTCGCCTACTCCGTCGCCTCGCCCGCCGTCACGGGCTGCACGGCCGCCCCGGCCCTCGTTTCCGGCACGATGCCGACGAACGACGTGTCGGTCGCCGTCGTCTACACCGCGATCGACTACACGATCACGTGGAACTACAAGGCCGCCGACGGCTCCGACACGTACGACGAGACGACCGTCATCTGGGGCCAGACCCCGGCGCACGCCGATCCCGCGGGCTACGTCGCGAACAACACCATGTACTCGTTCCTCGCGTGGGACACGGCGCCCGCCGCCTACGACGGCACGGTGGCCGCCTACACGGCGGCCTACTCCTCCACCGCCGCCGAGGCCACGGTCTTCACGGTCGCCGACAACGGCGCGACGACCAACACGGTCGGCTACTACGCGACGCTCGCCGACGCCGTCGCCGCCGCGACGAACGGCTGCACGGTCCTGGTCCTGGACAACGTGACGCTCGCGGCCCGCCTCGATCCGAACCCCGGCGCGAACACCGCGATCACGATCGACCTCGGCGGGAACACGATCACCCGCGAGGGCACGTCCGGCAACGGCAGCGCGTTCGACGTGAAGAGCGGCGACGTGACGATCACGAACGGCACGATCGTCTGCACGCAGAACGACGCGGCCATCGCCAAGGACGGCGTCTACGCCATCACCTCGCGCTCCGGCTCGAACGTCACGCTCGCCGACCTCACGGTCACGGTCGACAGCGAATGCGGCGCCTGCGCCTATCCGTTCGCCGGCTCGACGATGACCATCGAGAGCGGCACCTACGCCAACGTCACGACGACGCCGTACCGCTACAACACGGCCATCACCGGCATGGCGGTCAACCAGCCGAACAACGCCACGCAGAACCTCTTCATCAAGGGCGGCTCGTTCTCGCAGTACGACCCGCAGCTGGGCGACGACTCCGGCGCCATGACCGACTTCACCGACGACGGCTTCGTCGCCATCGACGACGGCAACGGCCACTTCGTCGTCCAGGCCGGCTACAACGTGACGTTCGACGCCAACGGCGGCACCCCGACGCCCGACGCGCAGCGCATCGCGGCCGGCGGCGCCGCGACCGAGCCCACCGGCGTGACCCTGGCCAACCACTCGCTCCGCGCGTGGCAGCTGAGCGGCGCCGACTACGACTTCGATACCGTTCTCGACGCCGACATTGCGCTCGTCGCCGACTGGACGATCGATTCGTTCGACGTGATCTGGGTCGCGAACGGTTCGGAGTACGCCTCCAACCGCGTCGACTACGGATCGGCCATGCCCTACCCCGAGGTGAACCCGGTCAAGGGCGCCGACACGCAGTACACCTACGCGTTCGACCACTGGGATCCGGCGCCCGACGAGACGGTCACGAGCAACGCGACCTACACGGCCGTCTTCACCGAGACCGTCAACCAGTACGACGTGATCTGGGTCGCGGACGGCTCGCAGTTCGAGTCGAACCGCGTGGACTACGGCACGGCGATGCCCGTGCCCGCGACGAATCCGACCAAGGCGGCGACCGACCAGTGCACCTACGAGTTCGCGTCCTGGGATCCGGAGCCGACCTCGACGGTCACGAGCAACGCGACGTACACGGCCATCTTCACCGAGACCACCAACCAGTACGACGTGATCTGGGTCGCGGACGGCTCGCAGGTCGCCTCCAACCGCGTCGACTACGGCACGGTCACGGCGACGCTCAAGCCCGCCGATCCGACCAAGGCCGGCGACGCGAACGCCCTCTACACCTTCACGGGCTGGGGCGAAATTGCCGAGACGGTCACCGCCGACGCGACCTACACGGCCTCGTTCAAGACCTGGACCAAGGTCGCCGTTCCGGATGCCGAGACCGGCCTCGTCTACGACGGCACGGAGAAGACCGGCGTCCTCGCGGGCGCGGGCTACACGCTCTCCGGCAACACCGCCACGAACGCCGGAAGCTACACCGCCACGGTCACGCTCGCTGATCCCGCCAACGCCGTGTGGGCGGACGACACGACCGCCCCCACGACGGCGACCAACAAGACCGTCGCCTGGTCCATCGCGCCGGCCTCGATGACGATTACGGTTGCCGACTACAGCGGCGAATACGACGGCGCGTCGCACGCGCTCGAGGCGACTCCGTCGGTGGCTGAAGGCACGACGGTCGAATACAAGGTCGGCGAGGGCGAATGGACCTCGACGGTTCCGTCCGTCAAGGACGTGTCCGACAGCACGGCCGTCCAGATCCGCGCGACGAACGCGAACTACACGACGGCGACGACGAACGTGACGATGACGGTGACGGCGAAGGCGGTCACGGTCGCTGCGGTCAACAAGACGAAAGTTTACGACAACGACGCAACGACCGATCCGGAGCTGACGGCGACGGTCACGGGTGCGGTCGAGGGCGAGACCATCGCATACGAACTCTCGCGCGAGGCTGGTCAGACCGTGGCAAACTACGCAATCACCGTGACGGTGGGTGAGAATCCCAACTACACGGTCACTCCCGAAGGCGCCATCTTCTCCATCACCGCCGCGACGGTGCAGATCCCGGCCGCGCCCGGCAACAAGGAATACACCGGCGTCGCCCAGACGGCCGATGTCACGGCGCCCGAGACCGTCACGGTCACGAACGACGGCGGCACGAACGTCGGCGACTACACGGTGACGTTCGCTCTGAACGACACGGCCAACTACACGTGGTCCGACGGCTCGACCACCAACCAGGTCTTCGGCTGGTCGATCACGCCCGCCGCCGCCACGGTCAAGGCCGACGACGCCTCCAAGAAGCACGGCGAGGCCGATCCCGCTTCGTTCACGGCGACCGTCACCGGGCTTCAGGGCTCGGACACCGAAGCCGTCCTGACCTACTCGGTCGGCCGCGAGGCGGGCGAGGCCGTCGGAACCTACAAGATCACCCCGACCGGCGAAGCCGCGCAGGGCAACTACACGGTGACCTACCAGACCGGCACGTTCACGATCCTCTCTAACGCCTTCACGGTCATCTGGCTCGCGGACAACGGCGATGAAATCGACACCACCGAGGTCGAGTGGGGCGAAACCCCGACCCACGCGGATGCGACCAAGGCCAGCGATGGCAAGTACGCCTACGAGTTCGCCGCCTGGACGCCGACGCCCGGCCCGGTCACGGAAGCGACCAACTACGTCGCCTCGTTCACGCAGTCGATCGCGACCCCGCTCGCGCTCCCGCTCGCGAACCACGCGGTCGATGCGATGGTGGACGGTCGCGCGGCCTCGGTCGCCATCGCGCCCGTTGGCGCCATCGACGGCATCTCGTTCGGCGCGACGCCGGCCGCGGCGACGCTCGACGACGCCACCGGCTCGCTCGCCTTCGCCGATCTCGACTGGAACACGAACGTCCTCTGGTCGGTCTCCGCCCAGCAGGGCGCCGACGCCCTCGCCGAGTCCGCCTACAACGAGGGCGCGTTCTACGCCAAGCCCTCCGTCGAGTGGTTCACCGCCACGACGAACCAGCTCGAGGCCGTCGCCGACGCGAGCGACGCCGCGGTGGCCTACACGAACGCCGTCGCCTCGAACGAGGGCGAAATGGTCCGCGTCCACACGAAGATTGCGGTGCCCGCCGGCGGCCTGCCCGCCGCGCCCGCGACCGGCTCGGCCAAGGTCGGCTTCGCCGTCCTGCAGCTCGAGAACGACACGACCCCCGCCTACTACGCCTACGGAAACGGCACGTGGACCAAGCTCGCCGGCGCCGAGCCCTCGGAAGGCGACCACGACTACCTCGCGGTCTACGACCTCGCGGCCGCGACCCCGACCGCCCGCTACTACATCGACGGCGTCGCGCTCTACGCGCCGGTCGACGGCGGCAGCGACGTCTACGCCCTCCCGCTCGGCGCGGGCACGACCTCGCTCAAGAGCATCTCGTTCGCGAGCAAGGAGATGGTGAAGGACGACATCGTCGCCAAACAGGACGTCTCCTACGTCGCCGCGGTCGGCCAGGCGGCCTACACGAACATCGTGGACGCCGTCGCGGCCCAGGGCAGGAACGAGGCGAACACGCTCGCGCTGCTCAAGCAGAACGTCGGCCTCGCCGAGTTCGTTCCGCTCGCGAACACGAACCAGGCGTTCGTCGTCGACTACACGCGCGGCTCGTTCACGAACGAGAACCCGGCCGTCTCCACCGCCACCGGCTACTCGGTCAAGAAGACCGTCGACGCCGAAAACGAGAAGCTCGCGACCTACAGGCTCGCCCCGGACGTCTACGACATCGACTACGTGCTGAACCTCGCGTCCGCCACGAACGCCGTCGCCAACCCGACCAACTACACGGTCGAGACGCTGCCCGTCGAGTTCCTCGCCGCCGGAGCGCCCGGCTACACGTTCGAGGGCTGGACCAACGCCGCCGGCGCGCAGGTCACCGGTCTTGCCGCCAACACGATCGGCGCCGTCACGAACTACGCCTCGTGGCAGCTCGTGACCTACAGCATCGCCTACACGCTCGACGGCGGCGCGACCGATCCGGCCGACGCCAACCCGGCCGCCTACACGGTCGAGTCCCCGGCCATCGCGCTCGTGAACCCGGCGAAGACCGGCTACGAGTTCGCCGGCTGGACCGGCACGGGCCTCGACGCGGCCTCCACCGCCGTCACGATCCCGGCGGGCAGCACCGGCGACCGCGCCTACACGGCCACGTGGACGCCCGCGCTCGTGGACTACACGGTGAAGCACCTGCAGCAGTCGGTCGACGGCCTGTCCTACGTCGAGATCGAAGGCGACCGCGAGACGCTCCAGGGCTACACCGAGTCGCAGACCGAGGCCGTCGCGAAGACCTACGAGGGCTTCCAGGCCGGCGTGTTCCAGCAGACCGAGATCGCGGCCGACGGCTCGACCGTGGTCGAGATCAGGTACGACCGCGCGACCTTCGTCCTCTCGATCGCCTACGTCTACACGAACGGCACCCCGGCCGCGACGGGCTACGCGGACACGCTCGCCTACGGCGCCACCTACTCCGTCGACTCCCCGGTCGTCGCCAACTACACGGCCGCTCCGGCGACCGTCGCCGGCACGATGGGCGCCGTGGCCGTCACGACCAACGTGATCTACACCGCCACGCCGTTCGCGATCGCCTACGACCTCGCCGGCGGCGCGACCGCCCCGGCCGACGCCAACCCGACCTCCTACACGGTCGAGACCGATACCTTTACGCTCGTGAACCCGATCAAGGACGGCTTCACGTTCGCCGGCTGGACCGGCACGGGCCTGGGCGACGCCACGAACCTCGTCGTCACGGTCGCGCAGGGCAGCTCGGGCGATCGCTCCTACGCGGCGCACTGGGCGGAGAACAAGGTCACGGTGATCCACATCGTGGACAACGGCGACGGTACCGCCACGACGAACGCGACCGGCTACGTTACGATTGCCGACGCGCTCGCGGCCGCGCAGGACGGAGACACCGTCCGGCTCCTCGACGACTCGACCGATCCCGCGGTCGCCCTCGACAAGGAAATCGTCCTCGACCTCAACGGCAAGACGTGGACCGTCTCGCCCGCCGAGGGCGAGACCGATCCGGCCACGGTTTTCGTCTCCGACGCGGTTGCGATCGTCGACTCCTCCGAGAACGGCGGCGGCAAGATCGCCTCCGGGCACGAGCCGGTCGTCACGGTCGCCGAGGGCGGAGCGCTCACGGTCGGCGAGGGCGCCGCGATCGGCCTGGACGAAGACTCCGGGAATTCCACGGCCGTCGCGGTCGCCGACGGCGCCGCGCTCGTCGTCGACGGCGGCACGGTCGGCGGCGACATCGACGCCACGGGCGAGGATGCGGCCGTCACGGTCGCCGGCGGCACGGTCGACGGCGACGTGACCGTCTCCGAAGGCGCCTCGGTCGCCGTCTCGGACGGCTCCGTCACCGGCGACATCGACGCCACGGGCGACAATACCACGGTCACCGTCTCCGGCGGCGACGTCGAGGGCGGAGTCTCCGCCGCCGATGGCGCCGGCGTCACCGTCACCGACGGCTCGGTCGGCGAAGGCATCGAGGTCGGCGACGGCGGCTCCGTCGAGGTCTCCGGCGGCGAAGTCGCGGGCGGCATCTCCGGCGCAGGCGCCATCACCGTTTCCGGCGGCGAAGTTTCGGGCGGCATGGACGGCGAGCCCGCCATCTCCGCGTCCGGCACCGCCAACATCACCGGCGGTACCGTCGGCTCCGTCGTGGCCACCCAGGGCGGCCGCGTGACGATTTCCGACGCTGCCGACGTCGAAGGCAACGTCGAGGCCAATGGCGAAGGTTCCACGGTCGGAATCGAGGGCGGCAACGTCAACGGCACGCTCTCCGAAACGAACGGCGGCGACCTCTCCGTCGCCGGCGGCCACTTCGCGGACAATCCGACCGGCTACCTCGCCGACGGCTACGTCGCGATCCTGAACGGCGAAACCGGCTTCTACGACGTGCAGAAGGGCAAGTCGGTCATCGGCACCACGATCACCGTCGCGGGCGGCGCCTACACGGGCCTGCCCTACTCGATCGGAGAGATCGTCGCTCTCGACGGCTACGTGCTCACGAACAACACCGACTACACGGTCGCCTACACGAACGCGATCGGCGGCGTTGCGACGAACGACAACGTGAACGCCGGCTCGGTCACCGCCTGGATCACCGGCAAGGGCGAATGGATCGGCACGACCAACGTGACGTTCCAGATCTCGAAGGCCTCCCTGACCGTCACGGCGGACGACAGGACGGTCGAATACGGGACCGATCCGGCGACGGTCGTCTACACGGTCTCCGTCACCGGCTTCGTGAACGGCGAATCGACGAACGTCCTTGCGGCGCTCCCGACCGCGACGAACGCGACCTACACGGCCGCGACGCTGCCCGGGACCTACGAAGATGCCATCGTCGTCTCCGGCGGCGCGGCGGCCAACTACGAGTTCGCCTACGTCCCCGGCGATCTCATCGTCACGGGCGACCCGATCCCCGTCAAGCCGGGCGACAACTTCACGGAGATCGACGTCGCCGGCGGCCTCAAGCCCGTCGAAGTCGTGACCGACGGCGAGAGCGGCCAGAAGTTCGTCGTCCGCTTCCGCAGGGCGCAGACGGGCGTCGTCTACGAACTCGTCGCCTCCACCAGGCTCGACATCGACGAAGACCAGTGGAAGGGCGTGGCCACCGGTGCGGACGCCGACGACAACGCCGTCGTGGTCGCGACCGAAACCACGAGCGCCGTCGGCGACCTGGTCGAGTTCAAAGTCGACATGTCGGCCGCCTATCCGGTGCGCTTCTTCAAGATCCGCACCCACTTCCCGGTCGCCAACTCCGGCAACGAAGAGCCGTAACCGACCCCCGTCTCCGGCGCGCCCCGCGCGCCGGAGCCCCCCCACTCGTCACTCCAAATGCCCCCCTCTCCCCCCGTTTGCCACGTCGTGGCCGGACCGAACGGGTCCGGCAAGTCGACGTTCGCGCTGCGCTACCTGCGGCAGTGGGCGGGGGACGTGGAGTTCGTGAACCCCGACCTCATGGCGCAGGGGGTTTCGCCGCTCGACATCCGGCTCTCGTCGTTCGAAGCCGCCAAGCAGACGCTCCGCCGCATCCGGACGCTCGCGTCCGGCCGCGCGTCGTTCGCGTTCGAGAGCACGCTCGCGGGCCGCAGCTATCTGGGGATCCTCGAGTCGCTCCGCGGCGCCGGCTACGAGCTGGACTTCTACTACCTGTGGATGCCGGGGCCGGACCTGCTGCCCTCGCGCATCCGCCACCGCGTTCTCGCCGGCGGACACGACGTTCCGGAGGCGGACGTCCTGCGGCGCTTCGCCCGGTCGCAGGCGAATCTGCGCGAATACGCCTCCCGCGCGGACGCCCTGCTCGTCTTCGACGCCCGGCTCCCCGTGCCGGAACTGATCTACCGCAGGAACGGGGCGGAAAGCGTCTTCGACGCCGTCCGCGCCCGCCACGCCAAGGAGAGCCTCGGACTGTGAATGCCGCCGAACGAAAAGCCGCCCGCCAGGCGGAAGTCGCCCTGGAAGCATTCCGGGACGCGGCGTGGGACGCCCTCTTCTCCTACCGGGAGACGGGCGAGCTCGTTCCCGTTCCCGGCAAGAAGGGCGGCGTGGACTTCCTCACCGTGGCCGAAGCGCAGCGCTGCCACCGGGATCGCGCGAAGCGCCGTCTCGCGACCGCCCGCCGCCGGGCGGCGAACCTCCTCGACCAGTTCGCCGCCACCGGCCTTCCCGTTCCCGCAAACCTCTGGGAACGGCTGGAAGCCGACGCCCGCGCCCGCCTCGCCGACGACCTGCTCTACGTCGCCGAAGCCCGCAAGCTCGCCCGTTCGCGCGCTCTTCCTTCCTCTCCGGCCGAGCGGCAGCGCCGCGAGCGCCGGGTCGCCGCAAGCCCGTCGTGCCGCGCGAAGCGCGCGCGCCCGGGCTTGCAAAACCCCTGACTTAAAACCGACTCCGAAAGGATCCCGAAATGAAAACGACCCCCACACGTTCCCTCCTCCTCGCGCTGGCCCTCGCCGCGTTCGCGTTGCCGAGCTTCGCGGCGATCGACAAGACACCAGTCCTCCTCTCCAGTTGGGATATAGTGACATGCGTCAATTCCGCAGATGGTTCTGCAAACTTCAATGGTGGAAACGGATCTTCTTCGGCGGTCTTCAACGGAACTTTTGGTGATTACCAAATGCTCCCGCGGGCCAAGAATGGATCTGCTTTTGTTGTTGACCTTACCCAGAAAGCGGACGCTCCGGCTGGCGGCTACTATGTGACGGAAATCAAAGTCGATTCTACTGGCGCGAAGAAATACACACTGCAATACTCGACCGATGGTTCAACCTGGACCACGGTTGATGGGGCTAGTGGCATAAGCCCCGTCGGAATTGCGTCAATCCCCGTTGGTGTTGTTGCGAAGAAAGTAAAGTATATTTTCGATGAAGGTTCCGCGTGGGATTTCGATACGGAATACCTTGCCGAAATTCAAGTTTTGGGGTACGTGCCTGCTCAGCCTGAGGTAATTTCAAGTTGGGATATCGTGACGTGCGCAAATTCCGCAGACGGGTCGGCAAATTTCAATGGAGGAAATGGATCTTCTTCGGCGGTTTTCAATGGCACTTTTGGTGATTACCAAATGCTTCCTCGCGCCAAAAATGGTTCGGCTTTCATCATCGACTTTACCCAGAAAGCGGGAGCTCCGGCTGGCGGCTACTATGTGACGGAAATCAAAGTCGATTCTACTGGTGCGAAGAAATACACGCTCCAATACTCGGCCGATGGCTCAACCTGGGCCACGGTTGATGGGGCCAGTGGCATAAGCCCCGTCGGAATTGCGACAATCCCCGTTGGTATCACTGCGAAGAAAGTAAAGTATGTCTTCGATGAAGGTTCCGCATGGGATTTCGATACGGAATACCTTGCCGAAATTCAAATCCTTGGTCTAGATCCGGCCGACATTGACTGCACGCATCCAACTTGGACGGCGTGGACGGCGGTCGCGAATAGCGCAACATGCACAGAGAATGGGGTTGAGGAACGTTTCTGCACCGTTTGCAACGAACGTCAGGCGAGGGCTTCCGATAATGTCCCGTTGCTCGGGCATGACTATATCTCTACGCTCTCGAAAGCCGGTTCGATTGAAGGTTACGGAAGCGGAACGATTACTTGTTCCCGTTGCGATTTCTCGATTGATTGCACCAAGCCCGTTGACTTTTCGAAGTTCGGTGGTGAAAAGGTCGAGGGGAAAATTCAGTTCACCGAAGAAGAGGTTTCAACCATCAATCATCCGGATTGGGGACCGTCGCTCAAGAAGATTTATGATGGCGATGCCTCTTCCTACTGGCTTGCCCAGTCCACGAATCATACGGAGTTCGCAAGTTTGGAGTTTGGCGTGCCTGTTGAACTCACGAAAATCGATCTTGTCGTGAGAAATCACGATCAAGTGCTTGAGTTTTACGATGATGACGGAACGACGGAGAAGTTCTTGAAGGAGGTTTCGATTCCCCGAGACGATACAATCGAATCGGACTATCACGCCAAAACGGTCTTCTTCTGGTCGGACGATGAAAACGGATCGACCGTAAAGAAACTGATCGTCCGTTTTCGGGATGGCATCGGTCTCTTCATTCCAGGTTGGGGCTATCCGGCGGGCGTTACGCTTCATGAACTGCATCCCTATGGTACTGTTGTTGGAGCCGGAATGCCGACACCGACGCCGGTATTCATCCTGATGCAGTAGGCCTCCGGCCGGTTTTCTGCAAGCGACCCGCGCGCGGCGATCCGCGCGCGGGTCGCGCCGTTTTCGTCTGGCCTCTGGCGGTTGGCGTCGGGCCAAACGCGAGGCGGAAGACGCAAGACGACCGGCCGAGATACGGGGAAAGCCCCCCGGGCGACGGCCGGAATTCCGCGGGTACCTTCAAGCGCCGGGCGGTCGCGGCGGCTTTGCCGCCCGCGCACCGCCCAAACTTGCGACCGTGGCCGGGACGTGGTAGACTTCCGCGCCATGCAGGACGAAACGGATCATCCGGGGACGGTCCCCTTTCCCCGCACGCTGCGCGAGGCGCTGCACCAGTTCTTCGGGAACGGCGCCAGTGCCCATCCCGCGGTGCAGTTCGCCAAATACGTGTTCGTCGGCGGGCTCGCGACGGCGGTGAACATCGTCGCGTTTAGCGCCTTCGCGTGGTGGGTCTTCCCCTGCGTGACGCAGGACGACCTCGTCGTGAAGCTCTTCGGCCTCACGGCCCCGGCGGTCGAGGAGGCGAGGCGCGCGACGCTCGCCGTGTATTCGAACGCCGCGGCCTGGGTCTTCGCCAACGCCTTCTGCTACGTCCTGAACCGCGCCTTCGTCTTCACGCCCGGCCGGCTGCCGGTCTGGCTCGAGTTCCTGTCCTTCTCGGCCGTCGGAGGATTCGCGACCATCGTCGGGACCTCCGTAATGGCCTGGCTCGTTTCGTCGTTCGGCGTCCAGACGTCCGTCGCGTTCGTCGCCAACATGGTCGCGGCCGTAGTCTTCAACTACGTCCTGCGGAAGTTCGTGATCTTCAAGGGGTAGTGCCCGCCGTCCCGGCGGGAACGGCGGACACGGTGGCCGCGGGGACCGCGGCCGCTACCGGGGCGGATGGGAGCGCCCGCCGACCCGGCGGGCACGGCGGGCATGGTGGCTGCGGTGACCGCGGCCGCTACCGGATCTGGCCGGCCTTCGCCATCGAGCGGGCCTCGACGGACTGGATCTCCGCGAAGCCCTGCGACGAGACGGGGTTGAGGCCCTTCTGCGCGTCCTCCATCGAGGCGTTCTCCTCGAAGTAGAGCGACGCCTTGACGCCCGTGAGCGACTGGAAGAGGACGTTGCCCTTGTAGAGCCCGACCTTGACGGTCCCCGTCGCGAGCGCGGCGAAGGTGTCGACCGCCGCCCACGCGGCCTGGGAGGAGAGATCGAAGTAGCGCCCGTCGTAGATCTGGTTCGCGAGGAAGCGCGAGAGGTGCTCGAAGAGGTCGGTCGAGCGGCGGTCGAGGACCGCCTGGTAGACGTAGCGCAGCGAACGGCCCAGCAGCTCCATGCCGGGGGCCTCGTAGACGCCGCGGCTCTTCGTGCCGATGATGCGGTTCTCGAGCGCGTGCGCGAGGCCGAGGCCGTTGCGGCCGCCGACCCGGTTCGCCTCGACGACGAGGTCGAACGGCGCGAGCTTCTTCCCGTTGATCGCGACGGGGCGGCCCTTCTCGAACTTGATCGAAACGCTCTCAATCTTGTCGGGCGCCTTCATCGGCCAGCAGCCCATCGTCGTCTCGACGATCGTCATCGGGGTCTGCATGCTCTCGAGGTCCTCCGCCTCGTGGGAGAGGCCGGCAATGTTGCAGTCGGTGGAATAGCGCTTCTTGCCGCCGGGGAAGGCGACGATGCCGTGCTTGGCCAGATACTCGCACATCTGCGTGCGGCCGGGGAACTCCTTGAGGAGCAGCGCGTCGCGCCAGGGGGCGTAGACCGCCATCTCGGGGGCGAACTGGTTCGTGTAGCGCTCGAAGCGCATCTGGTCGTTGCCGCGGCCGGTGGCGCCATGGACGAGCGTGTCGATGCCGCGCCTCTTCATCGCCTTGACGATCTCGCGCGTCGTGACGGCGCGGCCGATGCCGGTCGAGTTCCAGTAGCCGCCGTCGTAGGTCGCCTGGGCCTTGATCGCCTGGAAGCAGGCCTCGGCCATGGGCTTGCGGACGTCGACGATGACCGTCTCCACGCCGCAGGGCTCCATCTTCTTGCGGACGTCGCGGATGTCCTTCTCGTCGGGCTGGCCGAGGTCCGCGGTGAAGCAGAGCACGTCGGCGCCGGCCTCGCGCAGGCGCATGGCGATGGTTTTCGAGTCGAGTCCGCCGGAGACGCAGATGCCGATCTTCCGGCCCTTCATGTCCTTCACGGTGAGTGCCATGGTGGAGTCCTTGTGTATGGGGTGGTTGACGGGGCGGGAGTATAGCCCCCGCCGCGCCGGAATTCAAGCGCAATGCGCGCGGCGCTCTAGATGCAGAGGCGCAGGAGCGCCTCGCGCTTGGCGGCGAGCGTCGGCGCCGCGGCGACGGAGGCGAGGCGGGCGTCGCCCGAGCCGTCGATGCGCAGGAGCGCGCGGCGCAGGTCGCCCGAGTGCGCGTCGCTCCACTCCAGCGAGTCCGCGAGCGCGAGCGCCGCGGCGAGCCACACCTCGCCCTGCGGGACGCCGGCGCCGCGCGGCTCCGCCGCGAGCCGCGCTCGGACCGCGCCCACGGCGCCGTCGATCGGCGTGAAAAGCTCGGGGTAGGAGCCCGACTCGTAGAGGCGCAGCAGGGCCACGGCGGGGATCGCGAGGTTGTGGGTCGCGGAGGGTCCCGCGGGCACGGCGGCGCCGAAGGTGCCGTCCGCGTTCTGGTTCGCGCGCAGCCACGCCGCGGCGCGCTGCAGCGCGGGCTCGAAGGACGGGTCGCCCGACGCGGCGAGGCGCAGGACCGCGAGGCCGGTCGCCGCCGGGGCGAGCGCCTCGCCGCCGCTCTCCGGCGCCCAGGAGCCGTCCGGGCGCTGAAGCGAAGCGAGCTTCGCCAGAGGATTCGTGGCGGCGGTTGAATGCTGAATGCTGAATGCTGAATGCTGAACGACTCCCCCGCCCGCCTTCGGCGGGAGCCCCCTCAGCGAGGGGGCCGCCGCGGGCGTTCCGTCCGCGGCGAGCGTGGCGGGGGAGGTGGCGGCGGGCGCGGGGGAGGTGCCGGGCAGGAGAAGGAACGCGGCGATGACTGCGGCCGCGGCGGCGGAGGCGAGGAGCGCGCGGCGGGCGGCGCGGAGGCGCAGGTCGCGGCGGGCGGCGGCGAGGACGGCCGGGGCGACGGAGCGCGCGGGGGCGCGGTCCGGCGCGGCGGCGAGCGCGCGGAGGAGTTCCGCGCAGCCGGGGTTGTCGGCGAGGGCGTCCTGGAGGCCGGGGGTGTTCACGGATGGAAGAGGGGGTCGGGGTGTTGTTCCAGAGATGAAAACGCGCGCGGCGGCGGAATGGTTCGGTCAGCGGGAGAGGAATTCCCGCATCTGCGCGAGGGCGGCGTTCACGCGGGACTTCACGGTGCCGACCGGGACGCCGAGCGCCTCGGCCGCCTCGCGGTAGGCGAGGCCCTGCATCACGACGAGCACGACGGTCTCCCGAAGGGCGGGGGAGAGGCAGGCGAGGGCGGCCTCCGCGTCGCCGGACTCGCCGCGCCGGGCGGGCGCGGGCTCGACGGCGTCCATCTCGGCGCCCGCGCGCTCGTGGAGGCCTGCGCGGCGCTGCGCGGCGCGGGCGGAGTCGATCAGGACCTGCCGGGCGAGCAGGTAGAGGAACGTCGTGAACTTCGCGGTCGGACGGTAGCCGCGCCGCGTCCGCCAGAGCTTGAGGAAGGCCTGCTGCGCGAGGTCCTCGACGTCCGCGGCGCCGCTGCGGGCGAAGAAGTTCGCGAGGGGCCGCTCGTGCTTCCGGACGAGGGCCGAGAAGGCGTCGAGGTCGTCGCGCGCGGCCCGCTCCATCAGCGCCACGTCCTCCGCCGCGGAGGCCGCGGCGGCGTCGGGCGGGGGCGGGGGGTCGTCGGCCATCTCTCGGTGGAAACGCCGCCCGGGGCGGTCAGGTTCGCGGTCCGGCGGATTCCGCGGCGGGCGCCGGGAGCTCCGCGGCGGGAGCGGCCGGCTTCGAGAAGTACTCGCGCGCGACGAAGCGGTAGGCGACGGCGATGAAGGCCGAGAGCGGGACGGCGAGGAAGACGCCGGCGAAGCCGCCGATCACGGAGCCCCAGAAGAGCAGCGAGAAGACGACGGCGAAGTTGCTCAGGCCGGTGCGGTCGCCCACGATCTTGGGGGTGATGTAGAAGTCCGCGAGGCCGACCGCGGCCCAGCTCGCGACGACCAGCAGGAGCGTCCCCCAGCCGCCGCCGGGCCCGAAGAAGGCGAAGAGGCAGACGGGCGGCATCACGAAGATCGAGCCCATGTAGGGGACGATGTTCACAAGGCCGACGAGCAGCCCCAGCGTGAGGCCGTAGGGCAGCCCCGCGAGGAACTGGAAGCCGAGCCCGAAGAGCGCGCCCTCGATGATCGCCACGACGACCTGCCCGCGGAAGAACGCCACGACGATGCGGATGAACTCGTCCACGAGGAAGCGCACCGCGCCGCGCGTCCGCTCGCTCGTCCCGAGCAGCACGCGCGAGAAGTCGCTGCCCTCGATCGGGCGAGAGGCGAGGTAGAAGATCATGTAGACGAGGACCATCAGCCAGCTCGTCACCGACCCGATGAACGCCGGCACCTGCCCGACGATGCCGAAGGCGCGCGTGCGGACGCCCGCGGCGATCGCCCCGACGTCGAACCACGAGGCCGGGTCGAGCTCCTTCACGAGCGGCATCAGGTCGTGCTCGTGCAGGTAGGCCTTGAGGTCGGGGATCTTGTCGAGGCACCACTGGATCGCGTCCGGCACGCGGCCCGCGAGGCCGGCGAGCTGCTCCGCGACGAGCTTGCCGAAGAACCAGCAGAACGCGACGATCGGGACGAGGATCGCCAGGAGCACGAGGACGATCGCCGCGCCCGTCGCGGCGCCGTGGAGCGCGCGGTTGCGGACGAGGCGCTCCGGTGCGAGGCGCAGCAGGCCGCGCCGGCAGCGGTCGAAGAGCGGCTGGACGACCTTCGCGAGGATAACCGCGGCGACGGGCGGGAGGAGGACCTCCGAGTAGTGCGCGACGAAGCGCAGCCCGAAGAAGAGCATCGCGCCGACGAGCAGGACGAGCGCCGCGAGCGCGAGGAACGCGAGCGCGTTCGCCACGATGGCGGACTGGCGCGGCGTGAAGCGGACGCTGGACTCGCGGGGTTCGTCGTTCATGCGGCAAAGTCTACCACACCCCTTCGCCGACCGGCAAGACCCGCGCTCCTGGATGGTTCCCGCTATTTCGGCGCCACGTTCTGCTCGCGCACCTTGATGTGCAGCTCGCGAAGCTGCTTCTCCGAGACCGGGTGCGGGCTGTTCATCATCGGCTCCTGCGCCTTCTGGTTCATCGGGAACGCGATCACCTCGCGGATGTTCTCCGAGCCCGTGAGCAGCATCACCATGCGGTCCACGCCCGGCGCCACGCCCGCGTGCGGCGGCGCGCCGTACTTGAACGCGTTGGCCAGCGCCGGGAACCGGTCGTAGACCTCCTGCGCCGGGTAGCCGCACAGTTCGAACGCCTTGAGCATCACGTCCGTGCGGTGGTTGCGCACCGCGCCGGAGCTCAGCTCGATGCCGTTGCACACGATGTCGTACTGGTAGGCGACGATGTCGAGCGGGTTCTTCGTCGTCAGCGCCTCCATGCCGCCCTGCGGCATCGAGAACGGGTTGTGCGAGAAGATGAGCGCGCCCGTCTCCTCGTCCGTCTCGAAGAACGGGAAGTCCACGATCCAGCAGAAGCGGAAGGCGTCCTTCTCGATGAGGTCCATCGTCTGCGCGATGTCCGTGCGGACGAGCCCCGAGAGGCGGTGGCACTCGGCGACGGGCGCGGCCATGAAGAAGAGCGCGTCGCCCTTCTCCATCTTCGCGAGCGCCTTCATCTCCTCGAGCTGCTCGGGCGTGAGGAACTTCGCGATCGGGCCCTTGAGCTCGCCTTCGTTCGTCCACGTGATGTAGCCGAGGCCCTTGCCGCCGTTCTCCTTCACGTTGTGCTCGCGCTTGTCGAACCACGTGCGGGACTGCTTCACGGCGCCCTTGACGAGCAGGCCCTTCACGAGGCCGCCCTTCTCGACGGTGGAGGCGAACGCCTTGAAGCCGGCCTTGGCGAAGAAGGCGGACATGTCGATCCACTCGAGCGGGTTGCGCAGGTCCGGCTTGTCCGTGCCGAAGCGCATCATCGCCTCGCGGTAGGGGATGCGGACGAACGGCGCGCCGTCGACCTTCGTGCCGGCCGGGGCGAACTCGCGGAAGGTCGCGGGGATGACGTCCTCCATCACGGCGAAGACGTCGTCCTGCGTCGCGTAGCTCATCTCCATGTCGAGCTGGTAGAACTCGCCGGGCGAGCGGTCGGCGCGCGCGTCCTCGTCGCGGAAGCACGGCGCGATCTGGAAGTAGCGGTCGAAGCCGGCGACCATCAGCAGCTGCTTGTAGATCTGCGGCGCCTGCGGCAGCGCGTAGAACTCGCCCGGGTGGATGCGGCTCGGGACGAGGAAGTCGCGCGCGCCCTCGGGCGAGGAGGACGTGAGGATCGGCGTCTGGTATTCGCGGAAGCCGAGGTCCTCCATGCGGCGGCGCAGGAACGAGATCACCTTCGAGCGCAGCACGATGTTTTTGTGCAGCGACTCGCGGCGCAGGTCGAGGTAGCGGTACTTGAGGCGCAGGTCCTCGCCGCCGACGTCCGAGCCGTCGCCCGCGAGGTAGATGGGCGTCTGGTCCGCGGCGCTCTCGACGACGAACTCGTCCGCGACGAGCTCGACCTTTCCGGTGTCGATGTCGGGGTTGATCTCGCTCTCGCCGCGCGCGACGACCTGGCCGGTCACCGTGACGACGCTCTCGAGCCGGAGGTCCGTCGCCTCCTGGAAGAACGGACGGCTCGGATGGACGACGACCTGGGTGCGGCCGTAGTGGTCGCGCAGGTCGAGGAAGAGGATGCCGCCGTGGTCGCGCTTGTGGTAGACCCAGCCGGAGAGGCGGGCGGTCTTGCCCGCGTCCTCGACGCGGAGCTCGTTGCAGGTATGGGTGCGGTAGGGGTGCATGACAGGGTAAAGTTGAAAGTTGAAAGGTGAAAGGTGGAAGGTGAGCGGTGAGTGGTGAGAGGTGAGGCTCGGAGGGCGGGTGCGTCCGGATGGCGCGCAAGGATAGCGCTTTCGCGCGCGGAATGCAACGCGATTTTCGCTTGATTCGGCGCGGGCGGTTCCGTATACTACGCGACCAGTTCCGCCTCCCGAAAGGGGTCGGAGAATATGGGGATCGCCCATCTTCAACACGAAACAAGACTACCGCTCATGTCACTCTTTGGCAAAGACAAGCCCGCCCAGGACGTCTGGAGCCCGGCCACCGGCAATCGCGCCGGTTTTTCCGTCCCCCCTTCCGTGAACCCCTCTGCCGAGTCGTCCGCGCGCCTCACGTCGCTCCGCTCCGCGTTCCGCGCCCCGCGCGGCCCCGCCCCGGGCGGCTTTTCCCCCGCTCCGGCCCGCGAGCCCGCTCCGCCGCGCGAGCCCACGGTGCTGCCTCCCGGAACGCTTATCGTGATCCGGAACTGCTCCACCAAGCGCGTGCTCTCGCAGCTCCTCAACGAGCTCGGCGGCAAGGAGGAGGACATCGCCGGCCGCTATTTCGTCCCGACGACGCAGGACCTCCCGAAGATCCACCAGTACGCCTCGGCCAACGGCTTCTTCGTGAAGGAGTCGCTCGTCCGCAACGTGATGGTGCTCGACCTCATGGTCGACCGCGACCGCCGCATGCCGTATCCGCGCCGCGGCTCCTACGGCGGCGACATGGAGGACACGCTCTAGATCCTCCGCACCGTCCCGCGCACCCCCGATCCCCTGTGCGCGGGGAACGCACGAAGCGGCGCCGCCCGGACGGGCGGCGCCGCTTTCGTATGGCTTCGGCAGAACGCCTACAGGAAGCGCCTCGGAATCTTGCCGCCGTACATCTTCCCGATGGCGAGGAAGCCCTCGGACGTGATGCCCGTGAGCGGCTTGCGGCCGGATGCGAAAATCAGCATCACGATCTTCGCGGCCTTCTCGATCGTCTCCATCTGCCCCATCGCGTTGTCGAAGGTGTCGGCCGCGCAGAAGAGGCCGTGGTGGGCCCAGACGACGTTGTTGTACTTCTCCATGAGCCTCGACGTCGCCACGGCGACCTCGCGCCCGCCGGGCACCATCCACTTCACGACGCCGATGCCCTCCGGGAAGATCACGGGGCATTCCGTCATCGTGTTCCAGAGCGCGCGGGTGAACGCGCGGTCCGTGAGCGGGACGACGTAGGTCATCGCGATGAGGTTCGCGGGATGCGCGTGGTAGATGACGCGCATCGCGCCGCCGGAGGCGCGGAACTTCACCTCGTGGTTCATGAGGTGGCTCGAGAACTCGGAGGTCGGCCGGCTGCCGTCGCGCAGGCCCCACAGCACGCGGTAGTGCGCGCCGGCCTTGTCGAGCTCGCAGAGCGCGACGCTCGCCTCGGCGTCCCAGGGCACGTTGCGGAAGAACTTGCCGGAGCCGGTGACGAGGAACCAGTGGCCGCCGAGCGACGGCACCGCGACGTCGCCCTTCGGGTCGACGTCGGTCCACGGGCCGGGCTTCCGCCCCCGGAGAAGCGGCTTCGACGCCTTGATCTCGGCGTCGGAGAGGTGGTAGCTGAGGTTGCCGCCGTTGCGCTCGTGGAAGCCCTGGCGGTCGCCGATGTCGCAGAGCCGGACGAACTCGCGGACGTAGGGAAGGTCGGTGTAGGTCTTCATGGGGGCGGAAGTCTACGATTTTCCCCCCGTGATTTCAAGCCCCGGAAGCGCCTGCCGTCGGCTTGCCTCGGCGGGGGCGGGTGTGGTATCATCGGCGGCGTTTTCCACCCCCGTTCCCGATTATCCATGCCGTCCCTCTCCCGCAAGGCATCCGACTCTCCGGCCGTGCGCCGCATGCCGTCCTACCTGGACTGGCTGCTGCGCATGCGCGGGCTCGGCAAGCGGACGGTCTCGACGACCGAGCTGGCCGACGGCATGAAGCTCGGCTGGACGGTTGTGCGGAAGGACGTCGCCCTCGTCGGCGTCGCCGGCCGCCCCCGCGTGGGCTACGACGTGGACCGCCTCGTCGAGGCCATGCGCGCGTTCCTCGGCTGGAAGGAGCCGCGCTCCGCCGCGCTCGTCGGCGCCGGCGCGCTCGGCACCGCGATCCTCGGCTGCGACGAGCTCGCGCGCGGCGGCCTCCGCGTCGACGCGGTCTTCGATTCGGACCCGGCGAAGGCCGGGACGGAGGTGCGCGGCCACGCCGTGCTCCCCCTCGCGGAGATGCCCGCCGCCCTCGGCCGCGTCCGCCCCGAGATCGGCGTGATCTGCGTTCCGGCGTCGGCGGCGCAGGACGTCGCCGAGCGGCTCGTCCGCCACGGCGTGCGCTACCTCTGGAACTTCTCCGGCGTCTCGCTCGAGGTGCCGGAGGACGTCTTCGTCCGCCGCGGATCCTTCGCCGCCGGGCTCGCCGCGATCTCGGCGAAGATCCTGGAGGATCGCGCGGCGCGCATCCGTTCGACCGCGCGTCGGCGCAAGGTGGCCCGGCGCTAATTCCCCCCTTCAACCACACGAAACACAAGGACCGATACCATGGCCAAGAAAGCAGAAACATCCGGAAACTCCGCCCTCGACTCCGTGCTCGCCCAGATCCGCAAGGAGTTCGGCGAGGGCGCCATCATGAAGCTCGGCGAGGTCGAGTCGCAGAAGGGCGTCCAGGTCATCTCGACCGGCTCGTTCGGCCTCGACCTCGCGCTCGGCGTCTGGGGCCTCCCCCGCGGGCGCATCGTCGAGCTCTACGGGCCCGAGTCCTCCGGCAAGACCACGCTCGCCCTCCACGTCATCGCCAACGCCCAGAAGGCCGGCGGCATGGCCGCGTTCATCGACGTGGAGCACGCCCTCGACCCGCAGTACGCCAAGCGCATCGGCGTGGACCTGGACAACCTGCTCGTCGCCCAGCCCACGACGGGCGAGGAGGCGCTCAACATCGCCGAGTCGCTCGTGCGCTCGGGCGCGCTGGACGTCGTCGTCGTCGACTCCGTCGCCGCGCTCACGCCCAAGGCCGAGCTCGAGGGCCAGATGGGCGACGCGCACGTCGGCCAGCAGGCGCGCCTCATGTCGCAGGCGATGCGCAAGCTCACCGCCCTCCTCGACACGACGAAGACGCTCTGCATCTTCACGAACCAGATCCGCGAGAAGATCGGCGTGATGTTCGGCAACCCCGAGACGACGCCCGGCGGCCGCGCGCTCAAGTTCTACGCGTCGGTCCGCCTCAACATCTCGCGCATCGGCGCGATCAAGGACGCCGCCGGCACGATGATCGGCAACCGCACGCGCGTGAAGGTGGTGAAGAACAAGGTCGCCCCGCCCTTCACCGAGGCGGAGTTCGACATCCTCTACGACCGCGGCATCTGGTGGGCGGGGTCCGTCCTCGAGGCCGGCATCAAGCAGGGCCTCATCCTCAAGCGCGGCTCGTGGCTGAGCTACGGCACCGACCAGATCGGCCAGGGCGCGCAGGCCGCGGCGCAGTTCCTCGAGGACCACAAGGACGTGGCCGACCGCCTCGTCGCGCAGATGAAGGGCGAGACCGCGCCGGCCGCCGACGGCGGCGACGGCGACAAGCCCGCCGGCCCCGCGGAGAAGTAGCGCGTGAGCGACGATCCGGAACGCCCCGGCCGCAACGATCCGCCCCCGCCCGTCCGCGACCCCTTCGGCGCGGACGGCGCGTCGCCGCCGCCGCCGCCAAACGGCGGAACCGAGGAAAACGGGGAAGGGAAGAAGACCCCCGGCTGGCATCCTTCTCCGCCGCCGGCGCCGGAGGAGCTGCAGGGCCGCCCGCCCGAGCCGCCGCCGCTGCCGGGGGAGAAAACCGAGGAACACGGGGAACACGGGAAAGAGGGCCAGACGCCGGACGGCAAGGCGCCAGACGACAAGACTCCCGAGGGTTCCGGCGGCCCGTCCCGCAACGGCATGTTCGGCGCGTGGGCCGCGACGGCGCTGCTCGTCGCGCTGCTCGCCGGATTCTGGTTCCGCGGCGGCGACGGCGGCGGGGCCAAGACGGTCGAGCTCTCGTTCCGCCCCGAGTTCACGGACCTCCTCGAGCGCGGGTTCGTCTCGAAGGTGGATATCGTCCACGACGGCTCCGAGGCCTACGCCAAGGGCGAGCTCAAGCCGCCCGCGGCGACCGACGCCCGCGGCGCGGAGCTCGCGAAGGACTTCCCCGACGGCACGCCGTTCCGCGTGAACGTCGGCGGCGAGATGCAGGACTTCGAGCGCCTGCTCGACCGCGCCGGCGCGGGCTGGACGCACCGGTACCAGGACCACCGGCTGATGTTCGTTCTCATGAACATCCTGCCGATGGTGTTGCTCGTCGGCATCTTCTGGTTCTTCTTCTTCCGCCAGGCGCGCGGGCCCAACGGCCCGCTCGGCTTCGGCCGCAGCCGCGCGCGCCGCGCCGAGCGCACGCCGCGCGAAAAGACCACGTTCAAGGACGTGGCGGGGTGCGAGGAGGCCAAGGAGGAGGTCGTCGAGGTCGTCGAGTACCTCAAGGACCCGAAGAAGTTCGGGCGCCTCGGCGGCAAGATGCCGCACGGCATCCTGATGGCCGGCCCGCCCGGAACCGGCAAGACGCTTCTCGCCAAGGCCATCGCCGGCGAGGCGGGCGTGCCGTTCTTCTCCATCGCCGGCTCCGACTTCGTCGAGATGTTCGTCGGCGTCGGCGCGTCGCGCGTGCGCGACATGTTCGCCGAGGCCAAGAAGAGCGCGCCGTGCCTCGTCTTCATCGACGAGATCGACGCCGTCGGCCGCCGCCGCGGCGCCGGCATCGGCGGCGGGCACGACGAGCGCGAGCAGACGCTCAATGCGCTGCTCGTCGAGATGGACGGCTTCGGCACCAACGCCGGCATCGTCGTCATCGCCGCCACCAACCGCCCCGACGTGCTCGACCCGGCCCTTCTGCGCCCCGGGCGCTTCGACCGCCAGGTCGTCGTGGACCTCCCGACGATGGAGGGGCGCCTCGCGATCCTCAAGGTCCACGCCGCCAAGGTCAAGCTCGCCGAGGGCACCGACCTCTCGCGCATCGCGCGCGGGACGCCCGGCTGCTCGGGCGCGGACCTGGCGAACATCGTCAACGAGGCCGCGCTCATCGCCGGCCGCGCCGAGAAGCCCGGCGTCGACGAGGACGACTTCGAGGCCGCGCGCGACAAGGTCCTCTGGGGCAAGGAGCGCCGCAGCCGCGCGATGGACGAGCAGGAGAAGAGGTGCACCGCCTACCACGAGGCCGGCCACGCGCTCGTCGCCATCCTCGAGCCCGAGGCGGACCCCGTCCACAAGATCACCATCATCCCGCGCGGGATGGCTCTGGGCCTCACCGCGTTCCTGCCCGAGAAGGACAAGGTGTCCGTCACGCGCCGCCACCTCCTCGCCGACCTGGCGATCTCGATGGGCGGGCGCGTCGCCGAGGAGCTCTTCCTCCCCGACGTCTCCACCGGCGCCCGCCAGGACCTGCAGCAGGCCACGCGGATGGCGCACGCGATGGTGTGCGACTGGGGCCTCTCCGAGAAGCTCGGCCCGCGCACCTTCGGCAAGAACGAGGAGCTCGTCTTCCTCGGCCACGAGGTGAACCGGACGCAGGACTACAGCGAGGAGACCGCGCGCCTCATCGACGAGGAGGTCACGCGCCTGCTTCGCGAGGCGCACGCCCGCGCGAAGGAGCTGATCGAGTCGCACCGCCCCGCGATGGAGGCGCTCGTCGCGGAGCTCCTCGAGAAGGAGACCGTCGACGGCCCCGACGCCGAGGACATCGTGAGGCACGGCCGCGTCCGGACCCCCGACGAGCGCGGCGAGACGCCGCCCCCGGCCCCGCCGCCCGTTCCGCCCGCCGCCGGGTAGCGCGAGGCGCGGCTCCCGACGTCCGCCGGCCACCGTCCGCCGACCTCCGGCCGGCGCGGCGGGGTGTCCACCCCGCCACGTGCGGAGCCGGGCCGAAAAAAAGGAGGCGCGCCCGAGATCGGGCGCGCCTCCGAAGCATCTCGCCTTGCGGCGGGCTACTTGATGATCTTGGTGACCGTGCCGGCACCGACGGTGCGGCCGCCTTCGCGGATCGCGAAGCGCATCTTCTCCTCCAGGGCGGCGGGGTAGATGAGCGTGACCGTCATGTTGATGTTGTCGCCGGGCATGACCATCTCGACGCCCTCGGGGAGCTTGATGTCGCCCGTCACGTCCGCGGTGCGGATGTAGAACTGGGGACGGTAGCCCGGGAAGAACGCGGTGTGGCGGCCGCCCTCCTCCTTGGTGAGGACGTAGACCTGGGCCTCGAACTCGGTGTGCGGGGTGATGCTGCCGGGCTTCGCGAGGATCTGGCCGCGCTGGACCTCCTCCTTCTTCGTGCCGCGGAGCAGGCACCCGACGTTGTCGCCGGCCTGGCCCTGGTCGAGGGTCTTGCGGAACATCTCGACGCCCGTGATCGTGGTCTTCTGGGTGGGCTTGATGCCGACGATCTCGGCATCGTCGCCGACCTTCACGACGCCGCGCTCGACGCGGCCCGTGACGACCGTGCCGCGGCCTTCGATCGAGAAGATGTCCTCGATGGGCATCATGAACGGCAGGTCGAGCTGGTGGACGGGGTCGGGGATGTAGTCGTCGAGCGTCTTGAGCAGCTCGTCGATGCACTTGCACGCGTCGTCGGTCGGGGACGTGGCCTGCGTGGCCGCGAGCGCCGAGCCGCGGACGATCGGCGTGTTGTCGCCGTCGAACTCGTACTTGTTGAGGAGCTCGCGGATCTCCATCTCGACGAGGTCCAGGAGCTCCGGATCGTCGACGAGGTCGACCTTGTTGAGGAAGACGACGATCTTCGGGACGCCGACCTGGCGGGCGAGCAGGACGTGCTCCTTCGTCTGCGGCATCGGGCCGTCGGCGGCGGAGACGACGAGGATCGCGCCGTCCATCTGCGCGGCGCCGACGATCATGTTCTTGACGAAGTCGGCGTGGCCGGGGCAGTCGACGTGCGCGTAGTGGCGCTTGTCGGAGCTGTACTCGACGTGCGAGGTGGCGATCGTGAGGATCTTGGTGGGGTCGCGGCGGCCGGCGGACTCGGAGGCCTTGGCGACCTGGTCGTAGGAGATGTTGTCGGCCAGGCCCTTGAGGGACTGGACGTGCGTCAGAGCGGCGGTGAGGGTCGTCTTGCCGTGGTCGACGTGGCCGATGGTGCCGACGTTGACGTGCGGTTTGTCACGGACGAAATTTTCCTTTGCCATGTTGAACCTTCTTGTATTTTGTTGTTGTTGTTTGTGGGTGAGGTAGTTTCGTGGGTGGAGCCCGTAATCGGAATCGGACCGATGACCTCGTCCTTACCAAGGACGCGCTCTACCGACTGAGCTATGCGGGCGGGTCAGACGAAAACGGGCGGGAGTCTCGCACATTCCGGGGAAAAGGTCAACCGAAAAAATCGTCGAGCCGCCGGCGCGCTTGCGGGCGGATGTGCGGCGTGCTAGAATCGCGCGCCATGGAAACCCCCCGCTCGCTCCCCTCCAAGGCCGACATCCTCGCGGCGCTCGACGATCTCGTCGCCCTCGCGCTTCCGGCGGGCGGGCCCGGCGGCGCCGGGGCGGGGGCCGGCGCCGCGCGGCCGGACGAGGACGCGCTCTCGCGGCGGCTCTTCGACCTGTTCCTCTCCGTCCACCGCTACTACGGCGCGACGCTCGCCTGCGCCCGCACGCTCGACTGCGGCGCCGCCGCGAAGAAGGCCGCGGAGGGCGTCCTCGCCGCGATGCCGGAGATCCGCGAGACCCTCCGCGCCGACGTCCGCGCCGCCTACGAGGGCGATCCCGCCGCGCGCTCGGAGCTCGAGGTCGTCCTCGCCTATCCCGGCTTCTACGCGATCGCCGTGCACCGCGTCGCGCACGCGGTGCGCGCGCTCGGCGTGCCGCTCGTCCCGCGCGTGATGAGCGAGCACGCGCACTCGCTCACGGGCATCGACATCCACCCCGGCGCGACGATCGGCCCCGGCTTCTTCATCGACCACGGCACGGGCGTCGTCATCGGCGAGACGTGCGTCATCGGCCGCAACGTGAAGCTCTACCAGGGCGTCACGCTCGGCGCGCTCTCGTTCGCGAAGGACGAGGACGGCCGTCTCGTGAAGGGCATCAAGCGCCACCCCGACGTCGAGGACGGCGTCGTGATCTACGCGGGCGCGACGATCCTCGGCGGCGAGACGCGCATCGGCCACGACTCGGTGATCGGCGGCAACGTGTGGCTCGTCCACTCCGTCCCGCCGCACAGCAAGGTCCTCAACGCGCAGCCCTCGCCGCGCGTCCGCACGCCCGGCGTGCCGGACACGGACGAGTTCGCCGCCGGAAGCGGCATCTAGACGCCGAGCGAGAGCGAGGCGGAGAGGAAGCGCTCGGCGCCCGCGAGGTCGCGGTGCGGGCGGACGGGGTCGAAGCCGAGTTCGCGCAGCAGCGCGCCCATCGGCCCGGCCTGGCCGCTCTCGGCGTCGAGCTCGAGGTAGAGCTCGCCCTCCGGCGCGAGGAGCATCGAGGCGTCCTCCGCGACGCGGCGCAGCACGTCCATTCCGTCCGCGCCGCCGTCGAGCGCGAGGCGCGGCTCGTGGTCGCGCACCTTCGGCGCGAGCCTCTCCCACTGCGCGGTCGGGACGTAGGGCGGGTTGGAGACGATGGCGTCCACGGACCCGCCCTCGAAGACCTCGTCGAGCTCCGTCTCGGCGCAGTTCACGAACGCGACGCGCTCCGCGAGGCCGAGCGCGGCGGCGTTCTCGCGCGCGAGCGCGAGCGCCTCCTCCGAGACGTCGAGCGCGGCGATTTTCGCGGCGGGCCACGCGCGGGCGAGCGCGAAGGCGATGCAGCCGGTGCCGGTGCCGTAGTCGACGAGCCGCGGCGCCGGGAGCGCGCGCAGGCGCGGCGAGGAGAGGACGAGGTCGACGAGCGTCTCGGTCTCGGGGCGCGGGACGAGCGCGCGGCGGTCGGTCCGCAGCGTGAAGTCGCGGAAGTCCCACTGGCCGATCACGTATTGGAGCGGCTCCCCGGCGGCGATGCGGCGCGCGCCGCGGCCCATCGCCTCGAGCGCGCGCGCGGGAACGGGCCGCTCGCGCATGCTGGCGAGGTCGCCGCGCGCGCAGCGGAGCAGGCGCGCGGCGAGCCACTCCGCCGTGGCGCGCGGCGAATCGACGCCGTGGCCGCGGAAGAACGCGGCCGTGGCGTCGAGCGTCCAGCCGAGCGTTCGGACGGTCTCGGGATCGCCGGGCATCGGGCGCGGGGCGCGGCGCTAGAACGGCAGGTCGTCGAGCGACGCGTCCGCGGCGCCGGGGGCCGGCGGCGCGGCGGGTGCCGGCGCGGGCGCGGGGGCCGCGTAGGCGGCGGGGGACGGCGCGCCGGGCATGCCGGCGGCGGGCGAGGCGTCCGCGGGGCGCTCGATGCGCCAGGCGTTCAGGTCGATGTAGTGGCGGTCGTTGAACTCGCGGCAGCGGATGTCGAAGGAGACCTTCACGCGGTCGCCCTCGGCGAACTGGTCGAGGAGCTTGGTGCGGTCGCGCGTGAAGCTGAACGCGATGTCCTGGGGGAAGCGGGGGTCTTCGTCGTTGAGCAGCAGCTCGCGCTTCTCGAAGCCGCTGGCGAAGGTCTGGAGGTCGCCGATCTTCTTGATCGTGCCGGTCATTTCGTAGGGCATGGTGGATTTCTCCGGTTCTGGCCCCGGGCGGGGCGGTGTGTGGATGGAACGCAACGCGCCCCGCACGGGGCGCGCGAACGGGGCCCAGTATACCAGAACGCGCCCCGGTTTCCAAGCGCAAACCGCATGCGCGGCGCCGAAAAGGAAGCGGGGCGGCCGAGGCCGCCCCGCTTCGATTTCGCCTGTCTGCGGGCGCGCTAGGCCTCCGGGTTCTCCTCGTCGTCGGAGGCGGGGGCCTCGCCGGCGAGGGACTCGGCGGTGTCGTCGACGTACTCGGCCTCGGGGACGTCCTCCTCGCGGCCCTCCTCGGCGGCGGTGGCCGCCAGGGTGGCGCGGCGGGCCTTCTCGTCCTCCGAGAGCGGCATCTCCTCCTCCGGGATCGGGTCGCAGAGCGGCACCAGCTTGAGGCACCGGTGCATCGGGAAGCCCGTGCCGGCCGGGATGAGGTGGCCGAGGATCACGTTCTCCTTGAACCCGCGCAGGTAGTCGCGGGCGCCCTGCGTGGCGGAGTCCGTCAGCACGCGCGTCGTGTCCTGGAAGGACGCGGCGGAGATGAAGGAGTCCGTCTCGAGCGACGCCTTGGTGATGCCCAGCAGCACCGGGGTGGCCTCGGCCGGACGCTTGCCCTCGACCATCGCCTCCTCGTTCTTGCGCATGAACTCCTCGTGCGAGACCTGCTCGCCCCAGAGGAAGTCCGTGTCGCCCGGGTTCACGATCTTGACCTTGCGCAGCATCTGCCGCACGATGATCTCGATGTGCTTGTCGTTGATCTCGACGCCCTGGAGGCGGTAGACGCTCTGCACCTCGTTCACGAGGTAGCGCTGGAGCTCGTCGCGGCCGGAGACGTCCAGGATCTCCTGCGGGGAGAGCGCGCCCTCGGTGAGCGGCTGGCCCTTGCGGACGCGGTCGCCCTTGTACACGATGATGTGCTTGCCCATCGCGATGTGGTGCCGCTCCTCGGTGTCGGTGGCGTCGTCCTTGACGATCACGACGCGCTTGCCGCGCTCGTTGTCGCCGAAGTCCACGACGCCCTCGATCTTGGCGATCTCGGCGACCTCCTTGGGCTGGCGGGCCTCGAAGAGCTCGGAGACGCGCGGGAGGCCGCCCGTGATGTCGCGGGTCTTGTTCTCCTTGCGCGTGGTCTTGGCGAGCTGGTCGCCGGCGGCGACGCGCTGGCCGTCCTTCACCACCACGACGGCGCCCGTCGGGATGGAGTAGTAGCCCTTCGCGACGGGGCCCTCCGCGCCGGAGTCGTCGAAGACGATGATCTGCGGGTGGAGGTTCTCCTTCGTCTCGATGGCGACGAGCTGCTGGACGCCGGACTTGGGGTCCACCTGCTTGTCGATCGAGACGCCGTCGACGAAGTCGCGGAACTCGACGCGGCCGGCGAACTCGGTGAGGATCGGCGTGGCGTAGCCGTCCCACTCGGCGATCTTGAACTTGGCCTTGACCTTGTCGCCGTCCTTGGCGTGGACGGTGGCGCCGAGCGGCGGCGAGAAGCGGTCGACCTCGATGCCCTGCTCGTCCACGACGGTGATCGTGGTGCCCTGGTTGAGGACGACGACGTCGCCGTTCTCCTTGACGACCTTGCGCATGTCGTCGGAGAACCGGACGACGCCCGCGGCGAGCGTGACGTGGTCGGTGGAGGTGGCGCTCGTGGAGGCCGTGCCGCCGACGTGGAAGGTCCGCATCGTGAGCTGGGTGCCGGGCTCGCCGATGGACTGCGCGGCGATGATGCCGACGGCGGCTCCGATCTGGACGGGCTTTCCGGTCGCCAGGTCGCGGCCGTAGCACTTGGCGCACATGCCGTGCTCGGCCTGGCAGGTGAGGCCGGAGCGGATCCAGAGGGACGGCAGGTTGAGGCGCGCGATGGCCTTGCAGGCCTTCTCGTCGATCTCCTCGTTGGCCGGCACGATGACCTCGCCCGTGGCGGGGTCGACGATGTCGTTGAGGGAGGTGCGGCCGAGGACGCGCGCGGTGAGCGGCGTCACGACCTTCTCGCCGTCCATGATCGGGAAGACCTCGATGCCGTTGGGGGCGCCGCAGTCCTCCTCGGTGATGATCACGTCCTGCGAGACGTCGACGAGCTTGCGCGTGAGGTAGCCGGCGTCGGCGGTCTTCAAGGCGGTGTCGGCGAGGCCCTTGCGGGAGCCGTGCGTGGAGATGAAGTACTCGAGGATGGAGAGGCCCTCGCGGAAGTTGGACTTGATCGGGGTCTCGATGATGTTGCCGGAGGGGTCGGCCATCAGGCCGCGCATGCCGGCGAGCTGGCGGATCTGCTGCTTGGAGCCGCGGGCCTTGGAGTCGACCATCATGAAGACCGGGTTGATCTCCATGTCCTTGGTGGCGCCCTTCTGGGAGTCCTCCTTCGTCCAGCCGTTCTCGTTGATCGCCTTGTACATCACGGTGACGAGCTTGTCGGCCGCGGCGGACCAGACGTCGACCACCTTGTTGTGGCGCTCGCCCTCGGTGATGACGCCCTGGCGGTACTGGTAGCGGATGCCGTCGACCGTCTTCTGCGCCTCGTCGATGATCGCCTGCTTGGCGCTGGGGACGATCATGTCCACCAGGTCGATCGACGCGCCCGCGAGCGTGGCGTTGGCGTAGCCGAGGTCCTTGAGGGCGTCGAGCGTGGCGACGGTGACCTTGGGGCCGGCGACATCGTGGCAGTCGCGGATGAGGTCGCCGAGGAGCGACTTGTCGACCTTCTTGTTGACGAAGCCCATCGCGACGCCGTCGGGGCCGGGCGCGGAGGGCCAGATCTCGTTGAAGAAGACGCGGCCGACGGTCGTCTCGATGACGGCCTTCTCCTTGTCGCCGTGGCGGGTGTCCTTGCCGCGGTCGGGGTTGGCGAAGCGGATGCGGGTGTGCATCCCGACGTCCTTCTCGTCGTAGGCGAAGTGGACCTCGGAGGCATCGCAGAAGAGCGGCAGGCGCTCGAAGGGCGGGTCGGCGGGGAGGCCGTTCTCGCGGCGCATGCGGTCGTCCTGCGCCTCGGCGGTGATGAAGTAGACGCCGAGGACGATGTCCTGCGTCGGGGTCTTGATGGACTTGCCGGACGCCGGGGAGAAGATGGCGTTGGCGGAGAGCATCAGGAGGCGCGACTCCATCTGGGCCTCGACCGAGAGCGGGACGTGGACGGCCATCTGGTCGCCGTCGAAGTCGGCGTTGAACGGCGTGCAGGTGAGGGGGTGGAGGCGGATGGCCTTGTCCTCGACGAGCACGGGCTCGAAGCTCTGGATCGAGAGGCGGTGCAGCGTGGGCGCGCGGTTGAGCATGACCGTCTTGCCCTTGGTGACCTCCTCCAGCACGTCCCACACGTGCGGGTCGCGGCGCTCGATGAGCTTCTTGGCGGAGCGGACGGTGTGGGCGAGGTTCTTCTCCTTCATCCGGCGGATGATGAACGGCTCGAAGAGCGTGAGGGCCATCTCCTTCGGGAGGCCGCACTGCCAGAGCTTGAGCTCGGGGCCGCAGACGATGACGGAGCGGCCGGAGTAGTCGACGCGCTTGCCCAGGAGGTTCTGGCGGAAGCGGCCGGTCTTGCCCTTGAGCATGTCGGAGATCGACTTGAGGGCGCGCCCGCCGGTCTGGCTGGTGACGGCGCGGCCGTGGCGGCCGTTGTCGAACACGGCGTCGACGGCCTCCTGGAGCATGCGCTTCTCGTTGCGGACGATGACCTCGGGCGTCTTGAGCTGCAGCAGGCCGCGGAGGCGGCCGTTGCGGTTGATGACGCGGCGGTAGAGGTCGTTGAGGTCGGAGGTCGCGAAGCGGCCGCCCTCGAGCTGGACGAGCGGGCGCAGCTCCGGCGGGATGACCGGGAGCACGGTGAGGATCATGTGCTCGGGCTTGGTGCCGGAGGTGCGGAAGCCCTCGCAGACCTTGAGGCGCTTGGCGAGCTTCTTGTTGGCCTGCTTGCTCTTGGTGGCCTCGATCTGCTCCTCCAGCTCGCCCTTGATCTTCTCCAGGTCGAGGCGCTGGAGCAGCTTCTGGATGCCGGCGGCGCCCATCTGGGCCTCGAACTCGTCGCCGAACACGGCGCGGTAGCGCTGGTACTCGGCCTCGGTGAGGATCTGGTTGACCTTGAGCGGCGGGAGCTGGCTCGCGGCGGGGTTGAAGCCGCCGGAGAACGCCAGCGCGCCCTCCAGGTCGCCCGGGTCGGTGACGATGTAGTCCTCGTAGTAGAGGACGCGCTCGAGCGCCTTGACGGGGACGTCGAGGATCGTGCCGAGGCGGGAGGGCTGGCAGTTGAAGAACCAGATGTGCGAGACCGGGACCGCCAGCTCGATGTGCCCCATGCGCTCGCGGCGCACGCGGGCGATCGTCACCTCGACGCCGCAGCGGTCGCAGACGATGCCCTTGTGCTTCACCTTGCGGTACTTGCCGCAGGCGCACTCCCAGTCGCGCGTCGGGCCGAAGATGCGCTCGCAGAAGAGGCCGTCGCGCTCCGGGCGGTAGGTGCGGTAGTTGATGGTCTCGGCGTTCTTCACCTCGCCGTGGCTCCACGAGCGGATGGTCTCGGGGGAGGCGAGCGTGAGGCGGACGTCGTCGTAGGAATCGACGGAGACGTTCTCGTCGAAGATTTCCTTCATGGCGTAGTTCATGTCGTGTGTCTCCTTGGCCTGTCCTTAGTTGTTCTCGAGCGCCGCGGCGACGGCGGCGCGCTCCTTCTCGCCCTCGAGGCGCATGTCGAGGCAGAGGCCCTTGAGCTCGCTGATGAGCACCTTGAAGGTCTCCGGCATGCCGGCGTTGAGGGAGTTCTGGCCCTTGACGATGGACTCGTAGATGCGCGTGCGCCCGGCGACGTCGTCGGACTTGACGGTAAGCATCTCCTGCAGCGCGTAGGCCACGCCGTAGGCCTCGAGCGCCCACACCTCCATTTCGCCCATGCGCTGGCCGCCGGCCTGCGCCTTGCCGCCGAGCGGCTGCTGGGTGACGAGGGAGTAGGGCCCGACGGAGCGGGCGTGGATCTTGTCGGTCACCAGGTGGTGGAGCTTGAGCATGTAGGTCACGCCCACCATCACGCGCTGGTCGAAGCGCTCGCCGGTGCGGCCGTCGTAGAGCACGGACTTGCCGTCCTCCTTGATCCAGCCGAAGTCCTCCTTCTTCGAGGCGTCGCCGAGCATCCGGTGGATCTCGTCCTCGTGGATGCCGTCGAACACCGGCGTCGCGGCGTGGATGCCGAGCGCGCGGCAGGCGGCCCCGAGGTGCGTCTCGAACACCTGCCCGAGGTTCATTCGGGAGGGGACGCCCATCGGGTTGAGGACGATGTCGACCGGCTGGCCGTTCGGGAGGAACGGCATCTCGCAGTCCTTCTGGATGCGGGCGACGACGCCCTTGTTGCCGTGGCGGCCGGAGAGCTTGTCGCCGACGCTGAGGGTCTTCTTCTCGGCGAGGTACACCTTGACGAAGCGGACGGCGCCGTTGATGGCCGAGCCGCGCTCGAGGTCGTCGAGGTCGCGCTTGCGGCGATCCTCGGCGTCGACGAACTTGCGGCGGGACTTCTCGAGGATCTGCGCGAGCTGGTCGCCGACGGGGGACTTGTCGGCGCGGACGTCGTCGCGCGCGGCGACGACCTTCTTCAGCATCGCCTGCGTGATCTTGCGGTTGGCGGGGATGAGCACGGAGCCGTCGGCCCCGGCCTCGACGTCGAACGGGATCTTGGAGCCGAGCAGCGCGTTGGAGAGCTCGCCGAGGAGCTCCTTCTCGAGCTTCTTGACGGAGCCGGAGTAGTCCTTCTCGATCTCCTTGAGGGTCTTGGGCTTGGCGGGCTTCTCGGACTGCGCGAAGGCGCCGAATCCGCCGGAGGCCCTGTGGCCGCGCGGGGCGTCCTCGCCGCTGGAGACCTTGACGTCCATCACGATGCCGAAGGTGCCGGGCTGGACCTTGAGCGAGGTGTCGCGCACCTCGGCGGCCTTCTCGCCGAAGATCGCGCGCAGGAGGCGCTCCTCGGGGAGCGGCTCGGAGTCCGCGGCCTTCGGGGTGACCTTGCCGACGAGGATGTCGCCGGGCTTCACCTCGGCGCCGACGCGGATCACGCCGCGGTCGTCGAGGTTGCGGAGGGCGTCCTCGCCGACGTTCGGGATGTCGCGCGTGATCTCCTCGGGGCCGAGCTTCGTGTCGCGGGCCTGGCACTCGAACTCGACGATGTGCAGCGACGTGAACGTGTCGTCGCGCAGGCAGCGCTCGGAGATGAGGATCGCGTCCTCGAAGTTGTAGCCGCACCAGGGCATGTAGGCGACGAGCAGGTTCTTGCCGATCGCGAGCTCGCCCTGGTCGGTGGCGGGGCCGTCCGCGAGGACGTCGCCCTTCTTCACCCGCTGCCCCTCGGAGACGACGGGCCACTGGTTGAAGCAGGTGCTGGCGTTGGTGCGGCGGAACTTCTGGAGCTTGTAGTAGCGGCCGGCGTCCTTGCCGGTCGCGCCCTTCGGCGGCTTCTTGCCGTCGCGGGTGACGAGGACGTGCGTCGCGTCGACCTCGGCGACGACGCCGGGCTCGTCGGCGACCACGATGACGCGGGAGTCGCGCGCGGCGGCGCCCTCGAGGCCGGTGGCCACGTAGGGGCGCTCCGTGCGCAGCAGCGGCACCGCCTGGCGCATCATGTTGGCGCCCATCAGCGCGCGGTTCGCGTCGTCGTGCTCGAGGAACGGGATGAGGCCGGCGGCGATGGAGATCACCTGCATCGGGCTCACGTCCATGAACTGGACGCGGCGGTTGGGCGCCTCCTGGAACTCGCCGTGGTATCGGACGCGGATCGTCGGGTCGATGAAGTGGTTCTTCGCGTCGAGGCGGGCGTTGGCCTGCGCGATGACGAACTTCTCCTCCTGGTCGGCGGACATGTAGACGACCTCGTCCGTGACGTGCGGGGTGCCGTCCTTCTCGTGCTCGACCTTGCGGTAGGGCGTCTCGATGAAGCCGTACTGGTTGATCTTGGCGTAGATGCCGAGCGAGGAGATGAGGCCGATGTTCGGGCCCTCGGGCGTCTCGATCGGGCAGATGCGGCCGTAGTGCGAGGGGTGCACGTCGCGCACCTCGAAGCCCGCGCGGTCGCGCGAGAGGCCGCCGGGGCCGAGGGCCGAGAGGCGGCGCTTGTGGGCCAGGCCGGAGAGCGGGTTGGTCTGGTCCATGAACTGGGAGAGCTGGCTGCGGGCGAAGAACTCGTTCACCACGGCGCCGAACGTCTTGGAGTTCACGAGGCGCGTCGGGCGGAGCATCTCGCTCTCGTTGTCGGCGTTCTGGCTGCCGGCCATCGTCATGCGCTCGTGGATCGTGCGCTCCGTGCGCGCCAGGCCGATGCGGCACTGGTTCTCGAGCAGCTCGCCCGCGGTGCGGATGCGGCGGGAGCCGAGGTGGTCGATGTCGTCGATGTCCACCGTCGTCGCCTGGCGCCACTGCGGGATGCGGTCGCCGCCCTTGGGCTGCTTGGCCGTGGTGTTCACGGCGGCGAGGAGGCGGAGCGCGGCGATGATGTCGCTCTTGTCCAGCACGCGCAGCTCGGGCGGGAGCTCGGGCGGCTCCTGGCGGGTGGGGTCGCGGAAGTCGCGCAGCTTCAGGTTGAGCTTGTAGCGGCCGACCTTCCCCAGGTCGTAGCGGCGGTTGTCGAAGAAGAGGCGGCGCACCAGCTGCTGCGCGTTGGAGGCGGTGACGGGGTCGCCCGGGCGGAGGCGGTGGTAGATGTCCTTGAGGGCCTCCTCCTGGCTGTGCGTCGGGTCGGCGCGCATCGTCTCGAGCATCACGCCGCCGTCCCACGCCACGTCGAGTGCCTCGAGCTCGGGGATGCCGGCCTGGGCGAGCTGGTTGAGGGCGTTGACCTTCACGAACTCGTAGCGGTGCGCCAGCAGCGCGTTCGTCTTCGGGTCGCGGATGTCCTCCGGGAAGACGAGGTTCTCGAGGCGGCGGGCGTCCCAGCCCGCGTCGAGCACCTTCACCTCCTTGACGCCCGCCTGCGCGAGCTTGCGCAGCACGCGCGCGGTGACGAAGTCGTACTGGTCGGCGACGAGCTCCTTGCCCGCGCGCATGTTCTCGACGAAGACCATCGTCGCGAGGCGCGCCGCGGGCGGCATCGACTGGCCGGAGGTGCGGATCGTCTCGTAGCCGATCGCCTTCCTCTCGTAGGCGTAGAAGTTCGAGAGGATGTCGCGGTCCGAGGAATACTCGAGGCAGCGCAGGAACGTCGAGACGAGGAACTTGCGGCCCTTGCGGCGGCGGTCCATGTAGACCCAGATCTTGTGGTTCGTGTCGAACTGGAACTCGAGCCACGAGCCGCGGTCCGGGATGATGCGGACGGAGTAGAGCGGCGTGCCGTTGGCGTGCATCGCGCGCTCCGTGCAGATGCCCGGGGAGCGGTGCAGCTGGGAGACGATGACGCGCTCGGCGCCGTTGATGACGAACGCGCCGTCCTCGCACATGAGCGGGACGTCGCCGAGGTAGACCCACTCGCGGATCGTCGACTCGCCGTTGCGCAGCGCGAACTCGACGTTGAGCGCGGCCGAGTAGGTGACTCCCTCGCGCAGCGCGGTGAGCGGATCGTCCTTGGGCTCCGGCGCGGCCCGGTCCTCCGGCGCGCGGCCGAGGCGGTACTGGATGAAGTCCAGCACGTAGTGCCCGTCGTAGCTCTCGATCGGGAAGATGCTCTTGAAGATGCCCTGCAGGCCGATGTCGGCCCGCTTCTCCGGCGGAACGTCCTTCTGGAGGAACTCCTCGTAGGACTTGGTCTGGATCTCGATCTGGTCGGGCGGGGTCAGGACGGGCCTGAGCTTGCCGAAGACGGTTCTTTCTGCCATCGTGTGCCTCGTGGGGGGATGCGTGGGGTGTGTGCGGAAGCAGCGACAACGCTCCGCGGAAAGGGATTGGGCGGGCCCCGGCTATGCGCACCGAGTAAGGACCGCGATGGGAGCAAAGAGCGAGAAAGAATAAAACGGCGGTTTGTTTGAAGTGAAAAGTTTAAAGTGTAAAGTGTAAAGTCCGAAATCGGAACGGAACGGAACTTTAACCTTTCAACTTTAACCTTTCAACTTCCAATCGCCGAGCGGCCCGTCCCCGCGGCCGAATCGGCCGCGGGGCGGGCGGCGAGGCTACTTGACCTCGACCTTGGCGCCGGCGGCCTCGAACTTCTTCTTGAGTTCCTCGGCCTCGGCCTTGGAGACGCCGGACTTGATCATGCCGTTCTCCTCGACGAGCTTCTTCGACTCGGCCAGGCCGAGCCCGAGCGCGCCGCGGACCTCCTTGATGACGGCGATCTTCTTGTCGGCGGGGGTCTCGACGAGCTTGACGTCGAACTCCGTCTTCTCCTCGGCGGCGGCGGCGGCCGGGGCGGCGCCCGCGGCGGCGACGGCGACGGGAGCGGCGGCGGAAACGCCCCACTTCTCCTCGAGGGCCTTCACGAGGCCGGCGACTTCGAGCACGGAGAGCTTGCTGAGCTCTTCGACGATTTCTTCCTTGGTCATTTTCTTTGTCTTTCTGTTTTGTTTGTCCAACCCTCCGGGCCTTTCGCCCGAATGGAACCGGATCGCCTCTTCGCCGCACTCGCGGCGCCGGTCGTTCCGGTTTTATGGATCGGTTTTTGACGGGCCTCGCGGGCGCGAAGCCCGTCAAAATGGTTTCGGGGTTTACTGGTTCGGTCCTTTGGCGGTTCTCTGGGAAAATCCCAGAACAAGGCCACTTCCCGAACCGCGCGCCCCCTCTTCCAAGAGAAGGAGGGCGCGCGCGCGACCGCTAGGCCGCGCCGCCGCCCTCCTTGTCGACGCGAGCCTTGAGGACGTAGAGGACGCTCCGCAGCGAGGCCGCGAGGACGCCGACCATGTTCTGGGCGGGGGCGTTGAGGGTGCCGAGCAGCTTGGCGCGCATCTCGTCCTTGCCCGGGAGCTCGGAGAGCTGCTTCACCTGCGCGGCGTCGAGCGTCTGGCTCTCGAGCTGGCCGGCCTTGACGGAGGCCTGCTCGTTCTTCTTGAGGAACGCGACGATCGCCTTGGCGACCTCGGCCGGGTCGCCGTCGCCGGCGACGAGGGCCGTCGGGCCCGAGAGGACCGCCTCGAGCTGGGTCCAGCCCTTGTCCTCGAGCGCCTTGGCGAGGTAGGTGTTCTTGACGACCTTCAGCGTGGACTTGGCCTTGGCGAGCTCGACGCGGAGGGCCGCGAGCTGCTCGACGTTGAGGCCGCCGTAGTTGAGGACGAAGCAGTAGCCGGAGTTCTTGACGAACTCGTCGATCTCCGCGATGGCGGAAAGCTTCTCCGGACGCTTGGAATTGGCCTGGGGTTTGGTCATTGTCTTTCTCCTTTCCCGGGTTAGTCGCGGATGTCGAGACGGACGGGGACGCCCATCGTCGAGCTCACGGAGATCTTCTTGAAGAGCTGCCCCTTCACCGCGGCGGGACGGGCGGCGCGGATCGCCTCCACGAGCGCCTCGATGTTGGCGGCGAGCTTGTCGGCGTCGAACGAGCGCTTGCCGACGAGGACGCAGATGTTGCCCTGGCGGTCCATGCGGAACTCGACCTTGCCGGCCTTCTGGGCCGTCACCGCCGAGGCGACGTCGTCCGTCACCGTGCCGGTCTTCGGGTTCGGCATCAGGCCGCGGGGGCCGAGGACGCGGGCGAGCTTGCGGACCGCCGTCATGGCCTCGGGCGTCGCGATCGCGACGTCGAAGTCCATCCAGCCGCCCTTGATCTTCTCGAGCAGCTCGTCCGTGCCGGCCTCGATCGCGCCGGCCGCCTTGGCGGCCTCGGCGGCGGCGCCGCCGGCGAACACGACGACGCGGACGTCCTTGCCCGTGCCGTGCGGGAGGGAGACCGTGCCGCGGATCATCTGGTCGGACTTGCGGGGATCGCAGCCCATGCGCATGCCGAGCTCGACCGACTCGTCGAACTTGGCGAAGGCGTTGGCCTTCACGAACGCGACCGCCTCCGCGACGGAGACGGCGCCCTGCGGCGCCTTCTTGGCGGCGTCGACGTACTTCTTGCCGTGCTTCTTCATCTCGGTGGCCCTCCTACTTCACGACGGTGATGCCCATCGAGCGGGCGGTGCCCTCGATCATGCGCGCGGCGTGCTCGGGGTCGGTGGCGTTGAGGTCGGCGGCCTTGGTCTTCACGATCTCGAGGATCTGGGCCTTGGTGACCTTGCCGACCTTCGTCTTGTTGGGCGTGCCGGAGCCCTTCTGGAGCCCGGCGGCCTTCTTCAGGAGGACCGCGGCGGGCGGGCTCTTGAGGATGAAGGTGAAGGACTTGTCGGCGTAGACGGTGATGACGACGGGGATGTCGAGACCGTCCTTGTCGGCGGTGGCGGCGTTGAACTGCTTGCAGAACGCCATGATGTTGACGCCCTGGGCGCCGAGGGCTGGGCCGATCGGCGGGGCGGGATTGGCTTTGCCGGCGGGCACCTGGAGGCGCACGATGCCGGTGACTTTCTTGGCCATGTGAGGGTGCTTTCTGTTGTGTTGTTGACCGCGTCCGGCCCTCCCGGTTCCCTACCGGTGCCTGCGGGCGGACGCAAAAACGCGCGGCAGTCTAGCAAAACGCCGCCCCGAAATCAAGCGGTTTTTTCGGCTTGCTTTCGGAGCGGGGTTTGCTGGCGTTTCGCCTTCTCCGCGGCCGTGGACCGGGGACGGCTATCGCGAGAGGCGCAGCGTCTTGATCTCGAACGGGCGGAAGGAGAGCTTCGCCGGGAGCGCGAACGGCGCGCCGGTCTCCTCGAGCTCGTTGGCGAGGACCGGGGTCGCCTTCGCGAAGTGACGAGCGACGAGTGACGAGTGACGCGCGGCGGAGAGCGTCGCGGTCGCGCGGCGGCCGCGGGTCTCCACGAGGCGCACCACCAGGTCGTCCGAGTCCTCGGCCTTCTTGAGCACCGCCAGATCGATCCCCTCGCCTTCCAACGCCACGGGGAGCGCATTGTGCATTGTGCATTCTGCATTCTGCATTGCGCATTCGAGGGCGAGGCCCTCGAAGCGCTCCACGCCCTGGTTCAGCTCGGCGGCGGCGGCGACCACCTCGTCGGTGTGCGCGAGGTCGCCGGCGTGCGGGAGGATCGAGTAGGTGAAGCGGTGCGCGCCGCGGTCGGCGACGGGGTCGGGCTCGGTGGAGGCGCGCAGGAGCGAGATCGAGAGCTCGCTCCCCTTCGCGCGGTAGCCGTACTTGCAGTCGTTGAGAAGCGCGACGCCGAAGTCCGGTTCGGAGAGGTCGGCGTAGCGGTGCGCGCAGCTCTCGAACTGCGCGTACTCCCACTTGGTGTTGTCGTGCGTCGGGCGCGCGACGGTGCCGTACTGGATCTCGAAGCGGGCCTCGTTCGCGACGACGTTCGTCGGGAACGCCGCGCGCAGGAGCTTGTGCGACTCGCGCCAGTCGTCGGTCGAGGTCTCGAAGTCGAGGCGCTTGGAGCCGGCCGCGAGGCGGATCGTCTGCACGAAGCGCGAGGAGCCGATCGTGAAGGCCGCGCGCAGGCCGCTGCAGACGGGCCCGTCGAAGGGCTCGGCCGACTCGACCTCCGGCGCGCCGACGGGCATGCCGTAGAGGTATTCGTCGATATCCCACGCGTCGAAGGCGTGCGGGTGGTCGTCGTAGAGCGAGAGGACGTTACCCGGATTCGCGCGCGCGATGAACTCGCGCCCGCACTCCTTGTCGAGCGCGCGGACCACGCGGAGCGTCTTCGTGTCGATCTCGTAGCGGACGCGCGCGTTCTCGAGGACGAGAATGCCCTTCGCGCGGCGGCTCGCCGGGGCGGCTCGCTCCGCCGGCGCGGCCTTCAGCAGCGTGGCGAAGGAGCGCGGGGGAACCTCGACCTGGACGATCGTGCCCTTCCCGTCCTTCTGCGTGGGCAGCGCGCTGCCGTCCGCGCATTTCGCGCCGGCCCATCCGGCCGGCAGCGAAATGACGCCGGAAAAGGGCGTGGACGACGGGTTGAAGAGCGTGAGCGCGTCCTTCTTCCTCGCGAGCATTGCGGCGGCGGCCTTGGCGGCGAGGGCGCGGGCCTTCTCCGCGACGCCGCGGACGAGCGCGCCGCTCTCCTCGTAGACGCGGTGGATCGACGAGCCGGGGATGATGTCGTGGAACTGGCAGAGAAGCAGGGACTTCCACAAACCAAGAAGTTCGTCGGCGGGATACGAGAATGCACAATGCACAATGTTCAATGCACAATTGCCCTTTTCCCTTTTCGACATTGTGCATTGTGCATTGTGCATTCTGCATTGCGCGGCGGCGAATGCCGCCGCGCAGAGCATCTCCGCGGCGCGCAGCGCCTCCTCGCCGCGGCGGTTGGCGAGCTTCTGCGCGGCCTGCGTGGTGTAGGTGGCGCGGTGCATCTCGAAGTAGAGCTCGCCGCGCCAGACGTCGAGGTCGGACTCCTGCTCGGCGATGCGGTCCATCGCGTCCTGCGCGAAGCCGAACGTCACGGGCGGGCAGCCGTTGAGGGCGGCGCAGCGGCGGCCGCGCTCGATGTGCTCCTCCTTCGGGCCGCCGCCGCCGTCGCCCATGCCGAAGAGCGAGATGGCGACGTCGACGATCCCCGCCTCGCGGTTGTTCGTCTCGTGGTTCTTGAGCTGCTCGGGCATCAGGTCCGCGTTGTAGGTGTCCTCCGGCGGGAAGTGCGCGACGACGCGCGAGCCGTCGATGCCCTCCCACACGAACGAGTTGTGCGGGAACTTGTTGTAGCGGTTCCAGGAGAGCTTCTGCGTGAGGAAGAAGCCGATGCCGCACTGGCGCAGGATCTGCGGCAGCTGGCCCGAGTAGCCGAAGACGTCGGGGAGCCAGAGGTTGCGCGGGACGACGCCGAACTCCTCCTTGAAGAAGCGCTGCCCGACGAGACACTGGCGCACGAGCGACTCGCCCGAGGGGATGTTGCAGTCGGCCTCGACCCACATGCCGCCCTGCACCTCCCAGCGGCCGTCCGCGACGGCCTTCTTCACCTTCCTGTAGAGCGCCGGGTAGTTCTGCTTGCAGAGCTCGTAGAGCTGCGCCTGCGACGAGCCGTACCTGAACTCGGGGTAGCGCTCCATGTTCAGGATCTGGCTCGCGAACGTGCGGCCGACCTTGCGGACGGTCTCGCGCAGCGGCCAGAGCCACTCCACGTCGATGTGCGAGTGGCCGATCGCGGTGACGCGCACCGCGGCGGGGTCGACGCCGACGCCCCACACGGTCCGGCGCAGCTCCTCGTGGACGGCGCGCGCGCCGCCGCGCCCGGGCGGCAGCAGGTCGAGCGCGCGGCTCGTCGCGCGGACGACCTGGATGCGGCGCGAGGACTTCTCGGGGAGGGCTCGCGCGAGGGAGAGGATGACGTCGAGATCCTGCTTGAGCTGCCACTTGTCGTAGTCGAAACGGCAGACCGAGAGCTGGTCCACGGAGGCGCTCCACGTGCCGTGGACCGCCTCGGGCGCGGCGCCCTCCGCGACGGGGTCGGGGCGGCGCGAGACGCCGAACATGTCGTTCGCGCCGGCGTCGACCCAGAAGTCGACCTTCTCGCCTCCCTTCGCCTTCGCGAGCCAGTGGAAGTGGTCCTTGCGGTAGCCGGGCAGGAACGCGCAGCCGTTCGTGAGGCCGACGAGCGGGCAGCCCTTCGCGTCGAAGACGAGCGCCTCGCCGTGGAAGTCGAGGTTGAGCGTGACGCACGCGCCCTTCCACGCCTTCGGCACCTCGCCCGTCACGTGGAACCAGCCGCAGTCGAACGCGCCGCCCCAGCGCTCGCCCCGCTTGATCGGGCGGTACTTGAGCTTGAGGCGCTCGGCGTAGGGGACGGGCTCCTTCGTGACGGCGGCCTCGGCGCGCAGCGGGACGCGCTCGGCGGCGATTTCGTTGACGAGGCGGCCCGCGACCTCGCGGATGCGGTGCTCGTGGATGTCGAGGTAGAAGTGCGACATGGCTGGTCTGGTTTGGGGTGGAAGTGGCGCGGAGTCTACCATACCCCGCCTCGCGGCGGCAAGAAGAACGCGCCGGCGCGGCGGTTTGCCGCGGGAGCGCCGCTGTGGTAGACTCCGCGCCAACGAACCCCGCCACCACCATGAAGAAATTCATCCACGACGACTTCCTTCTCTCGAACGATCGCGCGCGCGAACTCTACCACGGATTCGCCGAGTCGCTCCCGATCATCGACTACCACTGCCACCTCCCGCCCGCGGAGATCGCGCAGGACAAACGCTGGAAGGACATCGCCGAGGTCTGGCTCGGCGCCGACCACTACAAGTGGCGCGTCATGCGCACGGACGGCGTCGACGAGCGCTTCGTCACCGGCGACGCCCCGGCGCGCGAGAAGTTCCGGAAGTTCGCCGAGGCGATGCCGCACGCGCTGCGCAACCCGATGTACCACTGGTGCCACCTGGAGCTGGCGCGCTACTTCGGCATCGACGACCTGCTGCTCTCCGGCGACACCGCCGACGAGGTCTGGGAGCGCGCCAACGCCGTCGTCGCGCAGCCCTGGTTCTCCGCGCGCGGGCTCGTCGCCCGCTCCAACGTCGAGGCGCTCTGCACCACGGACGATCCCGTCGACTCGCTCGAGCACCACGCCGCCGTCGCGGCCGACGCCTCGTTCCGGACGAAGGTCCTGCCCGCCTGGCGCCCCGACAAGGGCTTCGCGATCGGCGGCGGCGCCGTCTGGAACGCGTGGGTGGACAAGCTCGCCGCCGCGGCGGACGCGGACGTCGCGACGTTCGACGACTTCCTCGCGGCGCTGCGCAGGCGCCACGCGTTCTTCGCGGAGCGAGGCTGCAAGATTTCCGACTACGGCCTCAACGCCGTCCTCGCGGAGCCGTGCACGGACGCCGAGCTGCGCGCGATCTTCGCCAAGGCGCGCGGAGGCGCGGCCGTGACGCCGGAGGAGGAGGCGAAGTTCCGCTCGCGCCTGCTGGTGCTCTGCGGCGAGATGGACGCCGAGACGGACTGGACCTGGCAGCTGCACTTCAACGCGCTGCGCAACAACAGCACGCGCATCTTCCGCTCCGTCGGGCCCGACGCGGGCGTGGACTCGATCGGCGACTGGCCGGTCGCCGCGCCGCTCGCGCGCATCCTCGACGAGCTCGACGCGAAGGATCGCCTCCCGCGCACGATCCTCTACTCGCTCAACCCGCGCGACAACGAGATGCTCGTCGCGATGGCGGGCAACTTCGTCCGCGGCCCGGTCGCGGGCAAGGTGCAGGTGGGCTCGGCGTGGTGGTTCAACGACCAGATGGACGGCATGCTGCGCCAGCTGGAGGCCGTCTCGCAGCTCGGGCTCCTGCACCGCTTCGTGGGCATGCTCACCGACTCGCGCTCGTTCCTCTCCTACGCGCGCCACGAGTACTTCCGCCGCATCCTCTGCGACCTGCTCGGCCGCGACATCGCGCGCGGCGTCCTCCCCGACGACCTCCCGCTCGTCGGCTCCCTCGTCCGCGCCGTCTGCCACGACAACGCCGCGGCGTTCTTCAAGCTGTAGACCCTTCCGCCGCCGCCGACATGAGAACCGGTCTTCCGCTCGCGTTCCTCGCGCTCTGCGCGGCCTGCCTTCCGGCGGCCGCGCAGACGAACGCGCCGCCGCCGGAGGCGGCCGCGGACGGGCCGTCGGCACAGGCGGGCGCCGACATTCAGCATTCAGCATTCAGCATTCAGCATTCCCCCTCGGCCGTCGCCGAGTCCGCGCTACGCGATGGTCTTTCCTCCCTCGCCTTCACCGAGGCGACCAACGCCCTCGCCTCCGCCGGGTCGCCCGAGGAGGCCCGCCATGCCTTCTCGGTCGCCGCCGCCGCTCTCGAGCGCACGGCCCCGCCCGAGGCGGTCCTCGCCTGGCTCGACACCCTCTCCCCCGACGAACAGGACTCTCGTCGCTCGCCACTCGTCACTCGTCACTCGTCACTCGTCACTCGTCACTCCCCCCCGGCGGCCTGGTTCCGCGCCCGCGCGCTCTCCGCGCTCGGCCGCCACGCCGAGGCCGCGGCGCTCCTGGCGCCGCTGCGCGGGTCGCTCCCGGAGGGCGACGAGCTCGCCGGCCCGGTCCTGCGCGACCTCGCCTTCGCGCTGCTCTCCGACGGCCGCCCGGCCGAGGCCGCCGCCGCGCTGGAGCCCGTCGCCGCGGGCGACCCCGCCGCGACGCTCGACCTCGCGCGCCTGCTGCTCTCCACCGGCGAGCCCGAACGCGCCGAGGCCATTCTCGAGCCCCTCGCCGCCGACACGAACGCCCCGCCCGCCGTCGCCGCGACCGCGCACCTGCTCCGCCTTCGCGCCGCGCGCGACGCGGGAGCCAAACCCACGGAACACGCGGAAGGGACCGAGGGAGGAACCCCTGCGGACATTCAGCATTCAGCATTCAGCATTCAGCATTCGGATTCGGACGTCCCCGCGGATCTCCGCGCGCTCATCCTCGCCTCGCGCGCGGCGCTGCTCGCGCCGGCGGACCCCGCCGCGCCGCCGCCGGACGAGGCGCTCGCCCTCGCGCGCGACGCCCTCGCCGCCGCCGAGTCGCCGGCCGCGCGCCTCGACTGCAAGTGCACGCTCCTGGCGCTGCTCGCCCGCACGCCCGGCCGCGCCGCCGAGGCGCTCGGCATCGCGCGCACCAACCTCGTCGCCGTCGCGCCGCGCGCGCCCGCCGTGCGCGCCGCGCTGCGCAACGCCGCCGCCGCGAACCTCGCCGCTGGCCGCTCCGAGGACGCCCTCGCCTTCGGCGATCTCTTCCTCGCCTCGTTCGCCGACGCGCCCGACGAGGCCGCGGTCGTCGCCGTCCGCGCGCAGGCGCTCGCCGCGCTGGGCCGGCACGGCGAGGCGTCCGCCGCCTACTTGCGCGCGGCGGAGCTCGCCGCCGCGGCCTCCGACGGGACCTCGCGCCTCGAGGCGCTCTACGACGCCGCCTCCGAGCAGCGCCTCGCCGGACTCGAGCGCCAGGCCTCCGCCACGCTCGAGCGGCTCCTCGCCGCCGACCCGCCCCCGCCGCCCGCGCTCCATGCGCGCGCGGCCTACCTTGCCGCCGAATGCCTCGTCGCGCTCGACCCCGAGGCCGCGTCCGCCGCGTTCCTCGCGCTCGCCGACGAGTTCCCCGCGAGCGAGGAGGGCTCGCAGGCCGTCTTCCGCGCCGCCCAGCTCGCGGACGCCGCCGCGACGAACGCCGCCGGCATCGGCCGCGCGATCGACCTGTTCCGCCGCGCCGCCGCGCCGCCGCCCGCGCCGGCCGCCGCCGCCGCCGGCTCCGGCGAGGACCTGCCCGCCGGCGAGGAGGCGGCGATGCGCATCCAGGCCGCCTCGGCGCTCTCGATCGCGCTGCTGCAGCAGCGCCAGGGCGACCACTCCAACGCGCTCGTCTCGCTCAAGCTCGCCGCGTCGACGCCCGACGGCGGCCCCGCCGTCGAGCAGGCGCTCGCGCTCCTCCCCGCCGCCTACCTCGCGCTCGGCCGCGCCGAGGAGGCGCTCGCCGCCTACGCCGTCTTCACCAACGCCCATCCCGCCTCCGCCTGGCTCCCCGACCTGCGCTTCTGGCGGGCCTCGCGATCGTTCGACGCCGGCGAATGGAACGAGGCCGCCGCGCAGTTCGCCGCCTTCGCCGAGCGTTCGCCCGAATCCGCCAAGGCGCCCCACGCGCGCTACTACGCCGCCGTCGCGCTCCTGCGCGCCGGCCGCCACCGCGAGGCCGCCGAGGCCGCCGAGGCGCTCGCCGCGGCGTTCCCCGCCTCGGACATCCTCCCCGCCGCGGCGTTCGTCCGCGCCGAGGCGCTCTGCCAGCTCCTGGAGTTCGACCAGGCCGCGCTGCTCTTCCGCGGCGTCGCGGAGGGCCCGGGCTCCGATCCCGCGCTCGCGCTGCGCGCCGCCGTGCGCCGGGCCGACTGCCTCTTCGCGCTCGGCGGCGACGCCCCCGAGCGCTACGCCGAGAGTCTCGAGGCCTACCGCGCCGCCGCGGCCGCGCCCGGCTGCGCGGAGGCCGGTCTGGCGCCCGAGTGCGCCTACAAGATCGGACGCTCGCTCGAGCGCCTGGGCCGCGCGGACGAGGCCGCCGCGCAGTGGCACGGGGCGGTGATCCAGCCCTACGACGAGACGCCGGACCCCGCCGCCGCGCCGTGGTATTCCCGCTCCGTGTTCGACCTGGCGGGCGTCCTTCAGGCGCGAGGCGCGCGCGACGAGGCCGCCGCCGCCCTTCGCAAGCTCGCCGGCACCTCCCTCCCCGGCGCGGACGAGGCCTCCCGCCGCCTCGCCGCCCTCGGGGAGTAGCTGCTCCCTCCGGAAGAAAGGGCGCTAGCCAGCCCCCGGAACGGAACCGGGAAAATCAAATCAAGGGTGTTTGACATTAACCGCTTCGATGCCTATACTACGGTTTCGTTTCCGCATCGCTGGGCCTGCTCCCCCGTCCTCGCGGGGAAGGCCTCGCCCCTTCCGCGGAACCCGAGCCGAAAGGATCCGACCATGCGCGCCATCCCCTTCCCCAACGGAAAACCGTCGTTCCTCGTCCGCGCCGCTCTCGCCGCGGCGGTCCTTCTTGCCAGTGCGGAACCGGTGATCGCCGCAAAGAAGTCGGTCGTGGACATCACGACGTCGGGCGAACTGAATTTCTACGAGGCAAGCGGAGGCAATTATGGCGCTCCCCCGGCCGCACTGGACTATCTGACGGACGGCGACCTCACGCGGGGTGTTTCCATAGGTGACAACGGCGTCTACTTCGTGTTGGACTTCTCCGGCGCAACCTCCACCGCCGAACCCATGATGTATGTGGACAAAATCGTCGTCGGGCACGCCGCCGAAAGCCGGATGTATTCGCTCTACGTATCCGCGGACAAGAACACGTGGACGCCTGTCGCGGAGAACGTCACGACGTCCGGCGAAACCTCCTATCCGGTCAAGGATCGGATTATCGCCGTCAAATACGTATTCGTCCTCAAAACGGCCAACAACACCCTCGGCGAGTTCCACGTGTGGGGATACAGGTCGAGCGTGCCGAAAATAGTATCCAAATACGCGATTGCGTCATTCCACAACCCGGACGGAAGCGTTGCCTTGGACAACAACGGAAATCTGAACGAATTCACAGGAGGAGATAACTGGGCGGGAGGAAAAGCCCTTTTTGATGGCAATTTCACCAGGCAATGGCCTTGGCCCCGCGCACCGAAAAATGGGTTCGTTATGATTGACTTCACAAAAAACGACGGCGCAACGGCTCTCCAGGAGTATTATGTTACCGAGATTCGCGTCGGTTCGACGGGAGACTTGAAGTATACCTTGCAATACAGTGACGACGGAACTATCTGGCACGACGTGGAAGGCGCGGCCCCCGTCGCATATCCAGGAACTGCCACGTTCGCCGTGGGGGTATTGGCAAAACAAGTCCGTTATGTATTTACCGAAGTTAACGGTGGTTATTCGCAGGCCAACGCATTTCTTGCCGAAATCGAAGTTTGGGGAATGGATCCCGACGATGCGCCTTGCACGCATCCGGCGTGGACGGCATGGAGTCCTGTCGAAAACAGCGCATCGTGTCTGGATTTCGGAATGGATGAACGTTTTTGCACAACATGCGGGGAAAGGCAGACCAGGACGAATTTCGATTTGCCACCGATTGGACATGCCTATTTAACGACGCTCGACAGACCTGGCAAGTACAGAAAGTTCGGCAGCGGTTATATCACCTGTTCTCGTTGCGATTTCTTTTTGCCCTGCACCAACGTCTATGAACAGGCTTCAACGAACGGACCCGTCGATCTGATTAAATGGGGCGGAATGGCCGTGAATAATGTCATCCAGTTCACAGACTTTTCAGTTACGTCATCCGACAATCCCCAATGGGGTCCGAATCCGAAAAACGTCATTGACGGAAACTGGAACTGGGGCTGGTGCACGTACTGGGTTTCCGCCGGTTGGAACGATCAGCATGTCGATTTCGTCTTCGGGACGACGATCGACCTGACGTGGATCGACATCTGCGTCCACAACCACCCCGACTGCATGCTCCAGTTCTACGACGTGGACGACGAGACGGGCGAGGAAACGCTTCTGCAGGAATGCCTGGCCGAATACATCGAAGGCACGCACGAAGAAGGCGTCGAAGCGATTGTGTTCGCTCCCATCGTTTTCACCGAAACGGCAGACCAAACTCCTTTCGCGGGAAAAACGTATTACGTCGTGGACACAAACGGAACATCGGCGGTCTATGTTCCGACCAACGGAATTCCGGCGTTCGAGGAGGAAACGACCTACTACGAAGCATCGGAAGACGGTCCCGTCGTTTGCGTTCGCGACGGATCGAACTGGCGACAGACGTCCGTCGCGAGCGGATTCGAGACGAACGCAACCTATGCGGTTCAGTCCGCGACGGCGGACAAATACTACACGCAGGAGTCGAGCGGAAAATTCGTGTCGGCCGGCAGCCGGACCGAATTCGACGTCGGAACGGCCTACTACCGGCTCACGGGCGAAATCGGTGGAGCCAACCAGGCGACGATCGTCGATTCCAGACCCGACTGCACACGCCAGACCGTCCGTTTCTATTCGACCCCCTGCAAGCACCTGCGCCTCCGCATGGACGAGGAGACGGGATACGCCCTCTGGCAGGGACACAGCATGTGCATCGTCGAGATGCGGCCCTGGGGCACGGTCCTCGGCGCGGGCGATTTGACCTATCGCAAGGAAACGCTGATGATCTTCCGGTAGTCGCCAGACGCCGCAAAAGGGAGCGGGGCGGCCGAGGCCGCCCGACTCTCTTTGCGCCAGTCTGCGGACGGGCTAGGCGTCCGGATTCTCCACGTCGTCCTCGTGGCCCTCCTCGGCGGCGGTGGCAGCCAGGGTGTCGCGGCGGGCCTTCTCGTCCTCCGAGAGCGGCATCTCCTCCTCCGGGATCGGGTAGCAGAGCGGCGCCGGTTTGAGGCACCGGTGCACCGGGAAGTCCGTGCCGGGCAGCTCCGGGCTTCGCCGAGTGGCCCCGCATTTCGGAATACCGCGCCATGGGAGCCCGGAGCATGCGGGCGGGTGCGACCGCATTTCACTTGCCCAGCGGCGCAGAAACCCTGTTTGCGGGCCTCTGCGACATTTCGGCGCCAAACAGTGGGGAATGTCCCGCCGAACCGTTGGAATGGCGACTTGCTCCTTTCCCCGTCCCGCCCTTGCGGCGGGCGGGGCGCGCGTGCTAGAATGCCGGCCATGCGACGCGTTTTCGGCACGATCCGGCCGGTGGCGGCCTCCACCGCGATCGAGGGGCTCCAGCAGCCCGTCGTGCTGCTGCTGTCGCTCGCCTGCTTCGTCCTCGTCGCGCTGCAGCCCGTCGTCCAGCTCCACACCTTCGGCGACTCCGCCCGCCTCGCGCGCGACTGCGGGATGGGCTTCCTCCTCGTCTTCGGCATCCTCGTCGCCTCGTTCACCGCCGGCTCGACCCTCGCCGCCGAGATTCGCGACGGCACCGCCGCCACCGCCCTCGCCAAGCCCGTCTCCCGCCCGGCGTTCCTCGTCGGGAAGTTCCTCGGCTCCTGCGCCGTCGTCGCCGTCTTCGCCTGGTGCCAGACCTGGGCGGTGCTGCTCGCCCAGCGCACGGCCGAGGCGTGGGTCGAGACCGCGCGGACCGCCAGCGACCGCCGCGACGCGCTCTGCGCGCTGCTTTCGCTCGCCGCGCCCGCCCTCGCCCTCGCCCTCGCCGCGCTCGTGAACGCGCGCACGCGCCGGCGCTTCGGCCTCTGGTTCTTCGCCTTCCTCGCCGCGCTTCCGCCGATCGCCGCCGCGCTGCTCGGCCTCTTCGCGCGCGACGGCTCCTGGCTCGGCCCCTCCGCCTGGAGCCCCGCCCTCGACCCGCGCGTCGTTCCGCTCGCGCTCCAGCTGCTCTTCCTCCTTGCGGTCTTCTCCGCCCTCGCGACCGCCCTCACGACGCGTCTCGCGACGGGGCCCGCCGTTGCGCTCTCCTTCCTCGTGCTGCTCCTGGGCTTCCTCGCCGACGGCGCCGCGGCGGGCGGACCCGCCGGCAAGCTGCTCTACGCGCTCGTCCCCGACGCGCAGCACTTCTGGACGGCGGACGCCCTCGCCCGCGGCGGCACGATCCCCGCCGCCCATACCCTCCGCGCCGCGCTCTACGCCGCGACCTACTGCGCCGCCGTCCTCGCCCTCGGCTGCGTCTCGTTCCGAAAGAAGGACCTGTGAGACTCCACCCATGACCGAAGAAACGACAGGCGGCCGCGCGACGCTCGAGGCCGAGGGGCTGCGGAAGGTGTTCCGCGACTTCTGGAAGCGGCCGCGCACGGTCGCCGTGGACGGCGTCTCGCTCCGCGCCGGCCCGGGCGAGGTGATCGGCCTGCTGGGCCCCAACGGCTCCGGCAAGTCGACGACGATCAAGATGATCCTCGGCCTGCTCCAGCCCTCCGCCGGTCGCGTCCGCCTCTTCGGGCTCGACCCCTCCAGCCCCGCCGCCCGCGCCCGCCTCGGCTACCTGCCCGAGCTCTCCAACCTCCACAAGTTCCTCACGCCGCGCGAGACGCTCGCCTACTACGCGGGACTCTTCGGGATGCCCGCCGCGCTGCGGCGCGACCGCACCGCCGCGCTCCTTCGCCGCGTCGGGCTCGACGGCCGCGCGGCCGACCGCCCCGTGGGCGAGTTCTCCAAGGGCATGGCGCGCCGCGTCGGACTCGCGCAGGCGCTCCTCAACGACCCGGAGCTCGTCATCCTCGACGAGCCCACGAGCGGCCTCGACCCCGTCGGCCGCCGCGAGGTGAAGGACCTCGTGCGCGAGCTCGGCGCCGAGGGCCGCACCGTGCTCCTCTCCTCGCACCTCCTCGCGGAGGCGGAGGACGTCTGCACGCGCGTCGCGATCCTCGTCGACGGCCGCGTGCGCGCCGAGGGCCGCCTCGCGGACCTGCTGGAGCGGCGCGACCGCGTCCGCTTTACCGCCGCGGGCCTGCCCGACGGCCGCGCGGAGGGCTTCCGCCGCGAGCTCGAGGCCGCGGGCGCGACCTCGGTCGAGGTCGACCGCCCCGCGCTCACGCTCGAGAACTACTTCCTCGAGATCCTCCGCCGCACCCGCGCGGAGGAGGCGGCGGAGGAGGCGAAGTGATCCGCCGCGTCGCCGCGCACTTCGTCCTCGGCCTGCGCGCGCCCTGGCGCTCGCGGCTCGTCGCCGCGCTGCTCGTCCTGCTCGCCGCGACGGTCCTCGTCCTGCCGGCGCACCTGCATTCCGACGGCACCCCGGCGGGCGAGCTGCGGATGCTCCTCGCCTGGACGCTGGGGCCCGCGATGGCGATCCTCGCGGCCGCGTCGCTCTGGGCCGGCTGCGCCGCCATCTCGCCCGAGGTCTGGGACAGGCGCTACTCCTCCGCCGCGGTGACCCCCGCCCGCCCGTTCGAGGCGTGGCTCGGGCGCTGGCTCGGGCTCGTCGCGATCGACGCCGCGCTGCTCGCCGCCGTCCTGCTCGGCGTCGGCGCGCAGGTCGCGTGGCGCGTCCCCGCCGCCGCGACCGCGGTCCGCGCGCGCCTCGCCGCCGACCCCGACGCCTTCGAGGCGGAGGTCCGGCGCGTCTACCGCGACATCTTTCCCGGCGGCGCCCCGGACGGACACGAGGCGGGCGTCCTCGCCTCGATCCGCCGCGACCTGGCGGGCGAGGCCTACCTCCCCGTGGCGCCCGGCCGCGCCCGCGCGTGGGGATTCCTCCTCCCGGACCCCGCGCCGGAGGAGGCGGAGCTGCGCTTCCAGTTCATGTCGTCCTACGGCTCGCTGCAGGGCGCGAAGGGCGCGCTCGCCGTCTCCGCGGACGGCCGCGCCGTCGCGGAGATCCCCGTCACGAACGACGACCCCGGCTTCGTCTCCGCCACGCTCCCCGCATCCGCCCTCCGCGGCGCCCGGCGCCTCGCCGTCGAGTTCCGCAACGGCGAGAGCGCCGATGGCGGCGCGTCGGTGCTGCTCCGCCAGTCCGACTCGCTGCGCGTTCTCGTCCCGGCCGGCGGCCTCGCCGCGAACCTCCTCCGCGCCTTTCTCGCGCTCCTCGCGCCCCTCGCGCTCCTCGCCGCGCTCGGCGCCGCGCTGGGCTGCGCCTTCTCGTTCCCCGTGGCGGCGTTCCTTGCGACGGCGGTCGTGACGATGGCCCTCGCGAGCGGCGGGACCGCCTTCCGCGACTCGTTCGCGGGCGAGTCGCACCACCATGGCGAGGCGCGCGTCGAGACGCGCCTCGACCGCGCGACCAGGCGCTTCTCGCTCGGCGCGTCCGCGGTCCTGCGCGAATCCACCGCGCCGATCGACCGCACCGAGGCGCTCGACCGTCTTGGCGACGGCATCGCCGTCGACGCCCGCGCGGCCTTCCTCGCGCTGCTGCTCGACGGCCTCGCGCTCCCGCTCCTCCTCGGCCTCCTCGGCGGTCTTGCGCTCCGCGCCCGCTGCCGGGAGATGCCCTAGTTCAGCGTCCAGGCGATCGTGCGGAGTCCGGTCGTGATCAGGATCGCGTCCTCGAGCTTCATCGTCTTGCGCTCGTGCCGCGCGCCCCAGGAGTCGGTGTAGAGGATCGTCCGTTCCCGCTGGTTGTAGCCGATGATGAGCCGCATATGCCCGCCGAAGGTCTGCGGCAGCGGCGGATCCTCCTGGACGAGCCCGAGCATCACCGACCAGATGACCGGCGTGCCCGCGTCGATGCTCTTGCGGATGTTGTCGAAGAAGAGGTTGTTGCGCGTCTGGTTCTTCGTCCGCGCCTCGCGCAGGACGTCCGGCTGGAACTGCCGCCAGACCGCCCCCGCGTCGATGACGCGCGTGCCGGGCATCGGCTTGAGGGAGACCTCCGGCCGCTTGAGGCGCTTGGCCGCCTTGTTGTAGTCCTCGACGAGCTTGAAGAAGTCGTTGACGGATCCCGGAACCTCGCGGTAGACGAGCTTGTAGCGGTCGTGCAGCACGCCCGCGATGGCGTCGAGCATCTTCTCGTTGGTGCCGCGGTCGGCGTCGGACTTCGCCCACGAGGCGATCTGGTGCTGGTCGAGGAAGTCGTAGCCGTAGTAGCCCATGATGCGCGCCACGGTCGCCGCGGCGCAGTAGCCCTTCTGCCCCTGGTCGACCATCGGGACGTCCTTCAGCTCCACGGTGCCGTCCTCGCCGCGCGCGACGTGCGAGCGCGGGTCGGTGCGGCGTCCGCCCTGCGCCGCGCCGCCCGCGCCGGGCGCGGCCGCGCCCGCGGGCAGGACGTCGAGGCGCAGGTATTCGGCGAGCGGGACGAGGTCCGTCCCCTTGCGCGCGACGGCCCATTCGAGCGAATACGTCGCGCCCGTCGCCTTCCAGCGGCGCCCGGCGACGTCGGCGTCCTGCTTCGTCGGGTCGGTTTTGCGGCGGAACTCCTCGCCCTCGCCTCCCGCGAGCTCCGCGATCGCCTTCACGGCCGCCGCGTGGCGCGCGGCGAAGGCCGCGTCGTCGATCGCGCCGTCGTCGCCGCGGTTGTAGAGCGAGATGCGCAGGCCGGACGGCTTCCCGTCCGCGACCAGGAGCAGCGTCTCGCCCGGCTTCACGGCCCCGAGCGTGAAGCCCGGGGTCGGAAAGCGCATCTGCTTGTCCTTCACGACCCAGGCGAACCGCTCGTTGCGGAACGAGGCCTGGCCCGAGAGCGGTGTCGTGAAGAACGTGCCGTCCTTCAGCATGGGTCCGAGGTCGCCGGCCGCCTGCGCGGCGGCGGGAGCCAGGGCGATCGCGGCGACGGCGACGAGGGAGTTCAGGATGGTTGTCTTTTTCATGGCTTGTCGGGATTACCGCCTCGCGGAGGATGAATCGAGGGTGCGGACGAAGTGCTCGAGGAAGAACATCTTCTCCGGGGCGGCGGCCGCGGCCGCTTCGCCTTCGGCCGGCTTCTCCGGCGCGGCGAGCATCGGGCGCAGGAGCGTCACGGTCTGGAGCGCGACGACGGCGAGCACCGCGAGCCACAGGCGAAGCCCGGCGGTCGAGCGGACGCCTCCCGCGGTCTGCAGGCCGATCGCGGGGCGCACGGCGAGCCAGACGGCGGGGACGGCGAGCAGCACGGCGAGCGCCGTCACGAACGCGGCCGACGAGGACGACACCGCGAAGAGCCACAGCACCGGCGCGAGCGCGGCGAGGAGCATCCCCGCCGTCGCGAGGCACGCCGCGCCGGAGGCGACGATCTGCCCCGCGCGGAGCGTCGCGCCCGAGACGCACGAGAAGACGTAGAGACTCGGGAGGCACAGCGCGAAGGCGAAGAGCGCGACGCCCGCGCCCTTGGCCGCGTCCAGCAGCGCGACCCGCCATCCGGCGAAGAACCCCGCCGCGAAGAAGTAGAGCGCGAAGCCGGCGGCGGCGGCGGCGAGCGCGAGCGCGACGCGCGGGCCGACGTCGCCGCCGCCCACGATTCCGAGCGAGTATCGGTCGGGCGTCTTGAGCAGTTCGGAGAGCGAGCCGGGCGCGGCCGGCGCGGCGGCGGGAGCGGGCGCCGGAGCGGGCGCGGCGGGCATCGGAGGCGGAATCGTATCGTTCATGGCGGTATCCTTTGCGGGGGTGGTGCGTGTCATTCGAAGCCGAAGAGGAAGGGGACGACCTCGCCGAGGACGAACTCGTAGAAGTTGCGGTCGAGGGCATCCTCGCGGAGGAAGACGACGGGGTAGAACGGGCTGCCGACGAACGGGCGCAGCATCCATCCGAGCTGCGTCCCGACGAACGCGTAGGCGCCGACCCAGACGGCGGCGAGCGCGGCGGCGCGGCCGCGGTCGGGCACCAGGCGGCGCAGGGCCGACCAGAGCGAGCCGATCCCGGCGAGCCCCGCGGCGCCGAGGACGGCGATGTGCGTGAGGAGCATCGCGTTGTGGGCGCGGCGCAGGACCTCGTCCGTCCCCTCGGCGGGGCACGCCGCGGCGACGAGGAAGAGCGCGACCGGGGCGAGCGCGAGCAGGATCCAGCCCGCGAGCGCCATCGCGCCGAAGACGGCGGCGAGGACGTCGCGCAGCCCGAGCCCGGTCCCGAGCAGCGCGGCGGCGACGGCGTTGCAGGCCGCGACGACGAGCGTCGACCCGAGGAACACAAGCGGGAGCTTGGCGGCGACGTAGAGCGAAAGCCTCGGCGACCGCCATCCCGCCAGCGCCGCGCCGTAGACCGCGCAGGCGAGGCACACGAACAGCGCCAGCTGCGCCACGCCTCCGGCCCCGACGCGCCGCTCGCGCAGCCGCATCCGGAACGCTTCTCCGTCCCGCAGGAGGAGGAGGGGAAGGAATTCGCCGTTCATGGTCCGATGCGGGCGAGGATATAGAACGGGGAAAGGCGTGTCAAGGGGTTGCGGGCCCGTTTTCGCATTTCCCACACTTTCCCACAATTTGATCTGCCGCTCCCCCCGTCGCTCCCAACACCGCCCCCATCACCGCTTCTCCTTCCATTTCCACCGTCATTTCTTCCCTCCGCCTTTCAATTCCACCGTGCGTGATTTTCATTGTTTTCTCTTCTCCCGCACTGCCGTTTTCTCCGTTTTGCCGGCCGTTTCCGGTCTTCCCTACGCCAGCCGTCGCCTTCGCCCGCGCGGAGCGGAGGGGGCTAGGGTTGGGCGGACTCCGCGTGGGGTTCGGGCGCGGCCGGGCTCCGCGCGGCGGTGCGGTACCATGCTTCAAAATCGCCTTCACCGGTGTCGGGGAACCATTTCTTCAGGCGACCGAAGCGGTCGAAGACGTAGGCCGGTGGACCGGAGGGCAGGACGATCCGCGTGGACCAGCGGTCGGGGACGTGGCCGAAATGCAGGACGCATTCCTCGCCTTCGAGGAACACGCGCTCGGGTTCGGAATGGGAATAGGCGGCGAGGAAGGCGGCGCGGTCGTTTTCGCCCGTGCCGCCCGTGACGGGCGGCCGCACGTGCGCGTAGTAGTCCTTGTAGGACTCGAACGTCGCCCACAGGCCCGCCGCGACGACGAGCGCGAGCACGAAGAGCCAGAGGAGGCATCCGTTGAGTTTTCGGGTTTTCATTTCGCGGACGGGCTAGATCCCAAAGGTGCTCTTGGCGCCCTTGGGGACGCGGTCGCGGGGGAATTCGACGTATTCCTCGGTCTGCCAGCCGCCGCTGCGCGGGCCCTCGGTCCTGCGGTTCAGGCCGCGCAGGTCCTCGGTGCGGGCGTAGCAGGCCTTGAGCGCCTCCAGGGCGGCGTCGGCGTCGGAGGGCGCGAGGTGGTGGAACCCGTCGGGGCGGTAGCGGACATGCCTGCTGCCGGTATCGGCCGTGCCGAGGAGCACCTTCGTGAACAGCACGTTCTTCCGACCCTGCGCGTCGGTCGAAAGCCACGGCTTGAGGAACCGGTTGCCGGTGCTCGACCCCCAGTCGGAACGGAGGAAGAGCCGCGACCCGCGAATCGCGCGCAGGTCGGTCACGGCGTAGACGGCGGTCCGAAGCCCGAGGAAGTTCCAGAGCGGCGCGAGAAGGACGGCGAGGCCGAACAGGGCGACGGCGATCTGCCCGGCCTCGAAGGTCAGCGCCTCCCCCAGGGCGAGCGGCAGTCCGACGGTTCCGCCGAGAAACACGAGTCCGATGAAGGTCGTCGCCGGCCAGGCGGGAAACCACCATGTGGCGTGCGGCCTCCCCCACCAGAGCAAATGTTCGCCCTTCTGGAGCTTTTCAAGTAGCCAGGCGGGCGGGGCGGCCTGGCACGGCGTGGCGGGGTCGGGCCCCCGCCACGCCGGCTGCGGCCGGGTGTCGCGGCTTCGCCGCTCGCTGTCGTCAGGTTTCACGGTCGTTTTCTCGTCGTCTTGTCGTCTCGTCGTCTTGCGTCTGGCGTCTCGCGTCTCGCCCGACGCCAGGCACTAGACGAAAAATCACTCCGCGCCATCAGCGGAGTCCGCGTGGGATTTTCCCTCCGCATCCGCCGCGCGTCGGGGGGTGTAGCGGACGAGCAGGACGGCCTCGCCGGCGTTGGTGGTTGTGAATTCGCCGGTGAAGAGGCAGCCGAGAAGGGGGATGGAAGAGAGAACGGGGACGCATTCCCGGTAGCTGGCTTCCACCGTGTCCAAACGCGCGCCGAAGAGCGCGGTCTGTCCGGGGAGAAGCGGGACCTCGGCCCGCAAGGTGCGGTTGGTGGCGAAGGCGGGCGAGACGTTCTGCAGGTCGGGCTCGAAGGTCTGCGCGGCGGACAGGACCACGCCGCCCGGCGTGGCGGGATCGGGCCGCAGGGCGAAATCGACGGAGACGGGGCCGAAGGGAAGATCGCGGTCCGGAAGATACTGGAATCCGCCCACGTCGTCCGAGTCATTTTCCATGGCGATGCGCCGTCGCGGATGTTTGACGGACTCGTCCTCGAGGAACGAAAGCTCCTCCCAGTCGAGCGCGCCGCCGTAGGCGGGCAGTTCGTCGAGCCGGACGGGCGCCGCCGCACCGCCGGCGAGCGTCGCCGCGGGCGAACGCCAGATCGAGTCGGGGTTCGGGAGGACGCAGCCGCTCCATTCCCGGGGAACGAGCCGGTCGAGGCGCGGGCCGACGGCGGCGTGCCACGAGGCGCCGTCGGGGGAGACGGAGGGAGCGAGGAGCCAGCGCGAGCGGATCGCCGCGGGGTCGGCGCGGGGGACGGCTCGTTCGTCGTAGCGGACGCCGAGGCGATCCTGCACGCACCGAAGGGAGGAGTCGTCCCCGTCGACCAGGAACCGGAGCGCCCAGCAGTCGAGCCGGCCGACGTCGTTGGTGAGGACGGCGAAGGGGCGCTCGGGACGCGGCCCTTGGGTACGCATCATTGCGGCGAGGAGGCGGAGCGTCGAGGCGTCGTCGCCGTCGCCGCCCGGCAGCGGAGGCGCGGGCTCGGCGGCGCGCGCTTCGGCGGCGGCCTCGAGGTCGGCCGGCAGGGCCGGGTCGTCCGCCGGGAACGGCACGGCGAGATCGGCGAACCAGTCCTCGAGCACGAGGACCGCCGTGTTGCGCACGTCGGCGTTGGTGTGCGCGAGATAGGGGCGGACGAGCGCGATGTCGGCCGGATCGGCCGGTTTTCCGAACGACGCGGTCCCGACATAGTTCAGCGCCCGTCCTTCGATCGGAACGCCTTCCCACCCGAAACCGTCGCCGCACCGGAACTCGATGGCGGCGGTGCGGCTCGCGGAGCCGGGCGGCGGCGGCTCCGCGCCCGGGCGGCATTCGGCGAGGATGGCCCGCGCCTGTTCGAGGAACGGATCGTCCTCCGGCGACTGTCCGTCGAAGAGGTTGCGGCAGCCCGCGGCGAGGGCGAGGAAGGGGAGGAGGAGGGCGAGGCGTTTCATCGGGTTGAAGAGGTTGAAGAGGTTGAAGAGGTTGAAAGGGTAAAGTGTAAAGGTTAAAGTTGCGTGGCGGGGTGTCGGAATTGTCCACCAACTCTCAATGTCCACCAATCGGCAATGCCATCAATGCCATCAATGACAATGGCAATGGACGGGAGAGCCGGGCGGGACGGGGAATGGGATTGGCATTGGCGTTGGCGGACACTGGTGGCAATGGGAGTTGGTGGACACTGAGAGTTGGTGGACATTGTCAGGGCTCTGCGCTCTCTGCGTTCTCTGCGTGTGAAACCCCCTCAGTCTCGCTTCGCTCGCCAGCTCCCCCAGCGGGGGAGCCAGACTCCGCGGTCTCTGCGCTCTCTGCGTGGGATTCAGACGCGGCGGGACTCGGCGTGGCGGGGTGCGCGGGCG